>Ga0154618_132_pt1 | contig 23522 bp, 37 predicted proteins | sample Rifle2008BG13ft_FD_116047 | JGI IMG/M metagenome (GOLD analysis project Ga0154618, IMG submission 116047) | Chloroflexi bacterium RBG_13_51_52 | reverse complement strand
GCATATTAGGATATTCCGGCCCGGCATAGACCTTGAGTTTCCTGTTCATCTTGGCTCCTAAACGCGTGTGCGGGAGCATCCCTTTTACGGCATATTCGATAGCCCTGGTAGGGAACTGTTGCATCATTTTCCCCAGGGTGATGCTCTTTAACCCGCCCGGATAGTTGGAATGCCGGTAATACACTTTCTGTTCGGCTTTCTTGCCTGTAACGCGCACTTTCGCTGCGTTGATAACTACCACAAAATCCCCGGTATCCTGGTTTGGTGTATAGATGGGCTTGTGTTTTCCCATCAGTAGTTTGGCTATCTGGATAGAAAGCCTGCCCAGGGTTTTATCGGCGGCGTCAACAACATGAAGCTTCCGCTTGATATCAGCCGGTTTGGCGCTATAAGTTTTCATTATGCATCTCCATTTAAAGGACCGGGATAGTTGACTTTCATCAGGAACAGACCGTTGGCCGGGGCGGTTGGTCCGGCGAGCCCGGGAGTCCTGGATTCAACCATATTTTTAAATTCATCTGCCGTCATTTTACCCTGTCCCACCTTGATTAACGTGCCTATCGTATTGCGTACCTGATGGGGTAGAAAAGAGTTGGCTATAATATCGAAGATTATCATATCCCCATCTTGTGTTATTTCCGCTTTAAATACATCCCGGACCGTTCTTTTCTGCCGGGCGGTCTCGGCGCTGGATACGAACGATGCGAAATCATGTCGCCCGATTAGGGTCTGACATGCCCGGTTCATCGCCGCGATGTCCAGATTGCCGGTAATCCGCCAGAAAAACCGCTGCTTTAGCGGTGAGCGAGTCTGGCTGTTGAGTATATAGTACCTGTATTCCCGACTCACCGCGCGGCGTCTCACGTCGAAGGATTGCTCGCCTTTGTAGGCTTCTTTTACCGCAATATCCTGTGGCAGGTAGTGGTTCAACCCGTCTATGAACGACTTCAAAGGTAGCTTCGCTTTAGTATCGAGGCTGACCACCTGTCCCCAGGCATGGACACCGGCATCGGTCCGGCTGGCTATTTTTATTCTTGTCCTTTCTCCTGTCAGTTTCTTTAAGGCTTTTTCTATCTCTCCCTGTATCGTCGGTGCGTTTACCTGCGATTGGGAGCCGTGATAGTTTGTGCCGTCATATTCAACTGTTATTATAATCCTGGCGCCGGTCTCCAAGTATGCAGCCATACTATCACCGAGCTGCTCCTTCACTGGAAGGGCTATTTGACCAGCTCCAGTTTAACCATCGGCGCATTATCGCCCAGTCTGGGCTCCAGTTTTGTGGACCGGGTGTAGCCTCCGGCCCTTTCCTTGTAGCGTGGACCAAGCACGGAAAATACCTTATCGGTAACCGCTTTATCGGTAATAAATGTCAGCGCCTGTCGGTACGCATGAAGGCCGCTTTTCTTCCCCAGGGTAATCATTTTTTCCGCCATGCTGCGCACTTCCTTGGCTTTAGCCTCGGTAGTAACGATTTTCTCATGTTTCAGCAAAGCGGTGACGAGATTCCGGTACAGGGCTTTCCGATGGCCGGAGTCGCGGTTTAAACTTCTGCCTGCAATATTATGCCTCATCTTAACGGTTCTCCGTGTCTAGGTTATTCCTTGATAAACTGATTATTCTTCGGCAGGCTCTTCTGCCTTCTTCTTTTTGCCTTTCGCTTTGGGATTGGCTTCTTCTTCCTCTTCGTCTTTCTCCTCGGTTTTCGGATTTAATGAAAGCCCTATCGCAGAAAGACGGTCCTCTATCTCCTGGTACGATTTCTGACCGAAATTGCGTAACTTCAGTAGCTCTTTTGTCCCCTTGCCGATAAGCTCACCTACGGTAGTAATGTTGCTGCGTCTTAAGCAGTTCATGGTGCGTACCGATAGGTCCAGTTGTTCCACGGGCATATTGTATTTCTCGTCGGGGATAGAGAGGCGAATAGCCCGTTCCTCGGCTTTCATTTGAGAGATTTTAACGTACTCAAAAAACGGAGTGAACTGCTCAATCAATATTTCGGCGGCGTGGCTTATCGCGTCCACCGGTAGCATCGTTCCGTCTGTCCAGACATCGATAACCAGTCTCTCGCGGCTGGTCTCACGGCCCAGATGCGTCGGCTCCACGACATAATTGACTTTCCGAATCGGGGTGAAGATGGCGTCGACTGGTATGGTGCCTACCGGCATGTTATCCGTGGATTCGGCGGGCCTGAAACCCGACCCTATTTCGACATCCATCTCGATATAGAGCTTGGCTTTAGCACTATTAAGAGTAATCAGGCACAGTTCCGGATTGGTGATTTCAAAATCCGTCGATGGCTTGATATCTGATGCGCAAACGCGGCCTTCGCCTTCTTTTTCCAGGATAAGCATACTGCCGTGGTCGGACAAGGGCTTCAACCTGATTTCTTTAACGTTGAGAAGGAATTCTATAACGTCCTCTTTAGCGTTTGGGATAACCGTAAACTCATGCTGGACACCCTCAATCCTTACTTGAGTTACGGCTGCCCCCGGAAGATATCCAAGCAACACACGGCGTAAGGAATTGCCAAGGGTAATACCAAACCCCTTCTCCAGCGGTTCGGCTACAAAACGCCCGAAATTATCTGACTGTTCGGTACATTCAATTTTAGGGACTAATAGTCCAGCCAATGAATTACCTCCTTTTTGTTCTACTACCGTGAATAGTACTCGATAACTGCCTTGCCATCGAACTTGGCATCGACCTGGTCGGGAGTAGGCAACGTTATTACCTGTCCGACCATGTTTTGCTTGTCCAGGCTCAACCAGCTTAAAATATCCTTGGCTTCGATTGATTCTGCCAGTATTTTATAATACTCGGTTTTCTTGCTGCCTTCACGCCAGCCGATGGTATCGCCTTCTTTAACGAGGCGGGACGGGATGTTGACTTTCTTGCCGCTCAACATGATGTGGCCGTGCAGCACGAGTTGGCGCGCCTGTGAACGTGAATCGGCAAAGCCCAGCCGGTATACTACATTATCCAATCGTCTCTCCAGGAGCACCAGGAGATTATCGCCGGTGATGCCGGCCTGTTTTTCAGCTATCTCGAAGGTTTTCCTGAACTGCCGTTCCAGGATGCCGTAGGTATAGCGTGCTTTTTGCTTTTCACGAAGCTGAAGAGCACGGTCGGAGAACCTGCGTCGCCGTCGTCCGGTTGTTTGTCCCGGCGGTTTTGGTCGTTTATCGATAGCGCATTTAGGCGTAAAGCACCGGGCTCCTTTTAGGAAGAGCTTTTCACCATTACGCCGGCATAAACGGCATATCGCTTCTGTATATCTTGCCATAATATTCCCCTTTTAGACTCTTCTCCGCTTCGGTGGGCGGCATCCGGCATGCGGTATAGGTGTCACGTCTTTAATTCCGGTAATGTACAGCCCCGACCCTTGCAGGGAGCGGATTGCTGCCTCGCGGCCGCTGCCCGGACCGTTGATAAGTACTTCAACCTGTCTCAAACCGTGCACCATCGCCTTGCGCGCCGCATCGCGGGCGGCCATCTGGGCGGCGTAAGGCGTGCCTTTACGCGAACCCTTGAATCCGGCTGTCCCGGAGCTTCCCCAGGCCAGCGCATTCCCCTGCGGGTCGGTAAGAGTGACGATAGTGTTATTAAAACTCGACTGTATATAAGCCTTGCCGGTGGGGACTGCTTTACGTTCCCGCCTTCTGGCTTTTGTTTTCCTTTTCTGTGGCACCCTGTCCTCCTTGTTCCGGTATAATCGTGATTATTTCTTCGTCGCGCCGCGCTTCTGTCCTCGGCCGGCTACTGTCTTACGCTGTCCGCGCTTGGTGCGGGCATTCGTCCGTGTCCGCTGCCCTCTGGCCGGTAGACCGTGACGGTGCCTTAGACCGCGGTAGCTGCCGATTTCGGTAAGACGCTTTATGTTGAAATTAATCTCTTTCCTTAGTTCGCCCTCGACCTGGTACTGCTTATCGATGATTTCCCGGAGTTTATTAACTTCGGCCTCGGTAAGGTCTTTAACCCTGGTCTCCGGGGCAATCCCCGCCAGGGATAATATTTTATAGCTGTTATTCGGGCCGATGCCGTAGATATACTGCAATGAGACCCATGCCTGCTTATTGACCGGTATGTCTATTCCAGCGACACGTGGCATTTATTCCCTCCTTGCTAACCCTGCCTCTGCTTATGCTTGGGGTTTTCACAGATAATTCTGATTACCCCGCGCCGTTTTACGACCTTGCATTTTTCACATCTTACTTTTACTGAAGCTTTGACTTTCATTTTTCAAACCCTTTTATTATTTCAGCCGATAGGTGATTCTACCACGTTTCAGGTCATAAGGCGAGAGCTCAATTAACACCTTATCACCGGGCAGCACTCTGATATAATGCATTCTTATCTTCCCCGAAATATGCGCCAGTACTTCATGCTTATTCGGGAGCTCCACGCGGAACATGGCGTTGGGTAGAGCCTCGATGACCGTGCCCTCGACTTCGATGGCTTCTTTTTTAGTCATACCATCCCCCGGTCAATACCTCCGGTTCTTTATCATCGACAACAATTGTGTGTTCGAAGTGCGCTGAAAGGCTGCCGTCGGCTGTCAGTACCGTCCACTGATCCTCGGCGACGCGGGTACGCCAGTCGCCGGCATTCAGCATCGGTTCCAGGGCGAACGTCATTCCCTTTTTCAGCACCGGGCCCGTCCCCGGCTGCAGCCCGTACGGAGGCTCGGTAGAATTGGGTATCTGCGGGTCTTCATGCATTTTTCTGCCTATCCCGTGCCCCGTATATTCCCGCACCAGCGAATATCCTTTGGATTTAGCGTAATTCTGTATCGCCGCTGATACATCACCCAGGTTCGCTCCGGCGCAGGCTGCGGCGATACCAATTTTCAGAGAACCCTTGGTAGTCTCAATAAGACGCATTGCTTCTGGACTAACCTTGCCTACAGGTACGGTTACCGCGGCGTCACCGTGGAAACCGTGATATATCGCGCCGAAATCGAGCGAAACGATATCGCCCTCTTTCAAAATTCTATCACCGGGTATCCCATGCACTATCTCATCATTTATCGATACGCAGATAGTAGCCGGGTAGCCCCGGTATCCCTTGAAAGAAGACTCGGCGCCCCGTTTTTTCAATTCCCTTTCGGCTATTAAGTCCATTTCCTTTGTTTTCATGCCTGGTTTCATTTGTTCGGTTAATATTTTTAATATATCAGCGACAATTTTGCCTGACTGCCGCATGATTTCTATTTCTTTTTCTGACTTGATTACAATACTCATTATTTAACATCTCTTTAACGTAAGGCGTTCAGAATCCTCTGGTTTACTTCGCTTGTATTGCCTTCTCCGTTGATTTCCAGCAGCTTCTTTGCCCGCTTGTAATAATCGATTAGAGGGGACGTCTCCGCGAAGTATACCTCCAGCCGCTTTTTCACCGTCTCAACGTTATCGTCGGCGCGCTGGTACAATTCGCCGCCGCAGCGGTCGCACTTCCCGGCTACCTTGGGCGGTGAATCCACCTCGTGATAAGGCGCCTGGCATTTACGGCATATCCAGCGTCCGCCTAATCTCTTTAGTAATTCTCCTTCGGATACTTTTATATACACCACTTTATCGATAGCGCTGGACTTCTGCCCCAGGGCTTTATCCAGTGCCTTCGCTTGCTCCAGGTTCCGCGGGAAGCCGTCCAGTATTGCCCCGTTTTTACAGTCCGGCTCGGCCAGCCTCTCCAGTACCATTTGTATCGTTATTTCATCGGGGACCAGATGCCCCTTCTCCATGTAGACCTTGGCTTTTTTACCAAGCTCCGTTTCCTGCTGGAGCGCCTTGCGGAAAAGGTCGCCGGAAGCTACCTGTACCAGCTTCTTTTTCTCCGCCAGCATGATGGCTTGCGTGCCTTTGCCTGCCCCCGGGGCTCCCAGCAGAATAATATACACCTTTACTCCTATTTAATAAAGCCTTCATAACGCCGCATGACCAGTTGGGCTTCGAGCTGCTTCATCGTATCCAGCACTACGCCCACCACGATTAGCATGCCTAAACTGGATAGCTGGATCTGTTGCACGTTGGTAACCGTGCGTGCCAGAAATGGCATTACCGCCACGAAAGCTAAAAAGAGCGCCCCCGCCCAGGTAATCCGGTTGATAACGCCGCTTAAATAGCTGGCGGTGTTTTTACCCGGCCGTATACCCGGGATAAAGCCCCCCTGCCTCTGTAAAGTGCCGGGCAGGTCTTGTTGCTGATATGTAATGAGAGTATAAAAAAATGTAAAAGCTACAGCTAAAATAAAATAAAAAATCCAGTAAAAAGCGCCTATCGGCAGGTCGGTATTCGGATTGAACCACATGACAATCGAATGAGCGAACCCTTCCCCGGAATCAAAATAGCTCGCCACGATGCCCGGGAAAAGCATTATCGACATCGCGAAAATGAGCGGTATCATACCGGATGAATTAACCCGCAGCGGGATGTGGGTTGTACCTGACTGCCGGTACATGCGGCCGCCGCGGAAAACGCTGCGTGCGTATTGCACTGGTACACGGCGGTGCGCTTCGGTGAAGATGACAATCAAGACGACCGTGATCAGAACGATGGCAATATACACGGCTAATCCCATGGGGTTGCCCTTGGCAATGTAGCCTTCTTGTATCAAATTGGGATATCCCGCGACAATACCGCCGAAGATAATGATGGAGATACCGTTGCCGATGCCGTATTCGGTAATAAGCTCGCCCAGCCAGACCAGGAACATCGTGCCGGCAATAAGTGATAGTACGATAGTGACAGTGAGCATAGGGTCACTTGCGTTGACAGCGGGATTGTCTCCCCGCTGTAAAATGACAAGTTGCCCGTAGCCTGAAAGTCCGGCCAGCGGGACCGTCAGCCAGTGCGTAAACAAATTGATTTTATTCTTGCCGGCTTCCCCTTCCTGTGATAGAGACTGTAGCTTGGGAATAACCGGCACCAGCAGAATCATAATGATTGATGCGGTAATATACGGATAAACGCCCATTGAAGCCACGCTGAACTGCTTCATCGCGCCCCCGCTGAACAGGTCCAGCATGCCCAGCAGGGCATTGCTCTCAAAAAGGTTTTTCAATGCATCGGCATTCAGGCCCGGTAGAGGTACGTGAGATACGAAACGGAATATCACCAGGATACCCACGGTAATCAGGATTCGGCGCCGCAGGTCGGGCAGGCTGAAGGCATCGATCATTGCCTGCAAAAGTCTGGGTCTAGTCGACTTTTGCCGCATCCGCGACCTCCTCAACCTTGCCACCGGCCGTTTCTATCTTAGCCTTGGCTGCAGCCGAAAATTTATTCGCTTTAACCGTGACGGGATGGTCGATGTCTCCGTCAGCCAGAATTTTAATCGGTTTGGCCAGTGATTTTATCATCCCCGCCGCTTTCAGTTTCTCGGACGTGATTTCACTGCCGGACTCGAATTTATTAAGCTGGCTGATGCTGACGGTGCTGTATTCCGTCCGGAAGATGTTGGTAAAGCCGCGTTTTCTCGGCAGACGCTTGATTAAAGGCAGTTGTCCGCCCTCGAAGCCGGGGCGGAATTTATTATTGCCGGCCCGTGACTTCTGGCCTTTACAGCCGCGTCCGGAATAGGTCCCGTGTCCGCTCCCGTCACCGCGACCGACACGCTTGCTGGTATGTCTGGAGCCGGGTGCCGGGGCGATACTATTTTGTTTTACCAAGCTCTTCCTCCACTTTAACCAGGTGCCTGACTTTATTGATCATGCCGCGCACCGAGTTTGTATCATTAAGGACGACACTCTGATTCAGCCGGTGAAAGCCCAGCGACTGCAGGGTTTTTCTCTGGCTTTCTTCATAGCCGATACCGCTTTTAATCCAGGTAACGCGTAATTTACTCATGTGCGGCTGCCTCCGCGGGAGCTGCTGATCCTTTACGTTTCGCTAGTTCTTCTTTCGGGTTTCTAAGCTGGGTGAGTGCCAGCATGGTAGCCCGGGCGACATTGATATGGTTGGTGTTGCCGAGTGATTTCGTTAAAATATCCTTAACACCGCAGGCCTCCAGCACTGCCCGGACGCTGCCTCCGGCGATAACGCCGGTGCCCTGTACAGCCGGCTTTAACATAACGGTAGCAGCTCCGAAATGCACGGTAATTTCGTGAGGAATGGTGCTGCCCACTAAAGGTACTTTAATCAGGTTTTTCTTTGCTTTAGCTCCGCCTTTGCTTATCGCGGCTGGTACCTCATTCGCTTTTCCTATGCCTATGCCTACATGCCCCGCGCCGTCTCCCGTCACTACCAGGGCGCTGAAACGCAGGCGCTTGCCGCCTTTCATCACCTTGGCAACGCGGTTCACGTTGATAAGTTTATCATTAAGATTTAGTTCGGTTGCATCTATCCGACTTAACGGTTGCTTCATCAGAGCTGCCATTCCCTCTCTTAGAACTTGAGTCCGCCCTTGCGGGCCGCTTCCGCCAGGGCTTTTACCCGCCCCTGGTATTTAAATCCGCCCCGGTCGAAAGCCACCTGGCTAATTTTTTTCGCCGCGGCGCGTTTCGCTAACATCGTGCCCACCAGTTCCGCCTCGCCGGTTTTATTCTTCTTGGTCTCTTTTTTAATATCTGCATCAAGCGTAGATGCGGCAACCAGTGTTTGCCCCTTTTCATCATCGATTACCTGGGCGTAAATATGGTTCAGGCTGCGGAAAATACAAAGCCGCGGCCGGCCGCCACTCCCGCTTATTTTTTGCCTTACCCTTTTATGCCTTCTTATTCGTGCTTCTCTGGTATAAGATTTTGCCATTTTTATTTCCTGCCAACTACCTTGCCGGCCTTGCCCGGTTTAATATGTACCTTTTCTCCCGTGTATCTTATGCCCTTGCCTTTGTAATGGTCCGGCACACGCAGAGCACGGATTTCTGCGGCCATCTGCCCCACGTCTTCCTTGTTTATCCCACTCACCTTTATCTTGCTGGTTCCTTCAACTGCCAGGGTAATGCCGGGCATCGGTTTTACTTCTACATGGTTCGAAAGACCCAGACGGAGCGTAAGCTTATCGCCGGTTTTTTCCGCGCGGTAGCCTACCCCCACGATATCCAGCGTCTTTTCAAAGCCCTTGGATACACCCTGCACCATATTCGCCAGGAGGCTTCTCGTCAGTCCGTGGAAAGCCCGGTGTTTCTTATTGTCGCTGGGCCTGGTCACAATCAGGTTGCTGCCTTCCATCGCCACGCGCATTTCACCGGGTATGGAACGTTTAAGCTCGCCCTTGGGACCTTTAACGGTGACGTTCGCCCCTGAAATATCCACCGTTACCCCCGTTGGTATCGGTATCGGTAATTTTCCTACTCTAGACATAAATATCGCTCCGGAATTGGTTTACCATACATAACATAATAGCTCGCCTCCAGCACCCTGCCGCCAGGCTTCCTGTCCCGTCTTCAGTCCCTTGGATGTTGAGAGAATGGCAATACCCAGGCCGCCGTAAACACGCGGTATTTCTCTCTTGTGTACGTACATCCGCAGCCCCGGTTTACTCATTCGCTTCAAACCGGAGATGGCCGGTTTATCGTTTTCGAAATATCGCAGTTGGACTTTTATCATCCGGTGAGGTTTGCCCTTCACTACCTCGTAGTCGGAAATAAATCCTTCCTCTTTGAGGATCTTGGCAATAGATAGTTTTAATTTAGATGCGGGAACCTGTACACTATCGTGCCTGACCATGATGGCATTTCTTATTCTGGTTAACATATCAGCGATTGGGTCTGTCACTGTTACACCTACCATATTACTTCGTTAGCTTACCAGCTAGATTTTCTCACTCCGGGGAGCTGTGCCTCGAGAGCAAGATGTCGGAAACATATCCGGCAAATGCCGAACTTACGAATATAGGCGCGGGGTCGACCGCATATTTTACATCGATTGTGCTTGCGTACCTTATATTTTGGGGCTCTTTGCGATTTTAAGATCATTGATTTCTTCGCCATGGCTAATTCTCTCCATCCTTAGCAAAAGGCATCCCGAGCAGCTCCAGCAGGTGCCTGCCGTCCTCGTCGCTCTTGGCTGTAGTTATGATTGATATTTCCATGCCGCGTATCTTATCGACTTTGTCATATTCTATTTCAGGGAACAGGATTTGCTCTTTAAGTCCCAGCGTGTAATTGCCGCGGCCGTCAAAAGAGTCCGGCGCAACCCCTTGGAATTCGTGCATGCGGGGTAGCACCGCGTTTACCAGTTTATCAAAGAAAATCCACATCCGCTCTCCCCGCAGTGTTGCCTTCAAGCCGATGGGCATTCCCGCCCTTAGCTTAAAGTTGGCGATGGCTTTCCTGGAACGGGTGGTCAATACATGCTGACCGGTAATCGCCGTCAGGTCCGCCTCGGCTGACTCCAGCGCTTTGGCATTGGAAATCGCTTCACCCATACCGATGTTGACTACTATTTTTTCCAGGCGCGGCACCTGCATGATATTCTTATAGCCGCAGATTTCCATCAGGCGGGGTATCAGTTCTTTGCGGTATTTATCTTTCAGTCTTGCCATTTAATCAATCACCTCGCCGCAGGAACGGCAGAATCTTACGCTCCTGCCGTCATCCAGCTTCCGTATGCCGATACGGACCGGTTTATTGCACTTGTCGCACATGTACATTACTTTTGAAATATGCAGCGGGGCTTCAAGGTCGATAATACCGGCCTGTTTGACCGCCCCCCTTGCTTTAGAGTGCTTTTTTATAAAATTTACGCCTTCGACAATCACCTGCTGCTTCCGGGGATAGGCAAAACGCACTTTCCCCTTTTTGCCTTTATCCTTCCCCGCTATAACCAGCACGTTATCGTCTTTATGTATGTTCATAATATCTCTGCCTTTATAAGACCTCCGGCGCCAGCGAAACTATTTTGGTGTATTGCTTCTCTCTCAACTCTCTGGCTATCGGACCGAAAATACGTGTGCCTTTAGGATTATTTTTATCGCTAAGAATTACGGCTGCGTTTTCGTCAAATCTAATATACGAGCCGTCAAGCCGACGGTAGGGATGCGACGTGCGTACTATCACCGCCCGTACTACGTCGCCTTTCTTGGTCGCAGCATTGGGTATCGCTTTTTTGACCGAAGCGACAATCGTATCGCCGAGAAAAGCGTATCTCCTCCGGCTCCCGCCCAGGATGTTGATGCACATAATTTCCCTTGCCCCGGAATTATCTGCTACTTTTAACCTGCTGTTCATTTGAATCATGTCTGTTTCCTCAAAATCTTAGCTCGTTATTTCTTCCGGTTTTATCTCGGCTACCTCGCCTTTGGTGACGATTTCCACCACGCGCCATCTCTTGAGTTTGGAGAGAGGCCGGGTTTCCTCGATTTTCACCGTGTCGCCGTTTTTACTTTTGTTCTCTTCATCGTGAGCATAGTATTTCACGATTCTCCTGATGGTCTTCTTGTACAGCGGATGGCGCCGCGGCGTATCCACGGCGACAACCACGGTCTTATTCATGACATCACTCACAACCTTACCGAACCTTACCTTACGCTTTATTTCCATAAATACCAGTCCTACCTTATATCCAGTTCTCTTTCCGTTAAAAGCGTCTTCAAACGGGCAATCTTCCTCTTGACTCTCCTCAATTCACGGTGGTTTGCCAGTTGCTTGGTGGAAACGCGAAAGCGGAGGTTGAATAGCTCCTGGTGCGAGTCTTCCAGTTGCTTTGCTAAGTCCTCGGTGCTCATATTTCTAAATTCCTTAAGGTCTACCATGCTGACTCCCTACTTTGCCGCTTCGCTGCTTGACATACCTATAGATTCTTTTAAAATAAACCGGCTTTTCAAAGGCAGTTTATGCGCTGCCAGGCGTATGGCGTCTCTAGCCACCTTTTCCCCGACCCCGGCCATTTCGAACATTATCCTGCCGGCTTTAACAACGGCTACCCAGTGGTCCGGTAGTCCTTTGCCGCTGCCCATACGTGTTTCCGCCGGTTTCTTGGTGGCTGGTTTATCCGGGAAAATGCGTATCCACACCTTGCCACCGCGCCGGATATGGCGTGTAATGGCTCGCCGTGCTGCTTCTATCTGCGCGCTGGTTACCCAGGCTGATTCCATTGCCTGAAGACCGTATTCACCGAAGTCGATAGTATTGCCGGAATTGGCTACACCACCACGGCTGCCTCTTTGAGTCTTGCGATATTTTACGCGTTTAGGCTGTTGCATCCTTGTCCTCTTCCTTGCCCTTGGTTACCGTCTTGGTTTTTTTAGCGGTTTTCGGTTTTGCCTCTGCCGTCTCTGCAGTCTTCCGCTGTTTTTGTGGCGCCGGCGGTTTCTCTTCTGCTTTCACTTCCGCAGCTTTTGCCTTTGTTTCTTTTACTTTTGTTTTTTTAGCTTCTATTTCCTCGGCTTCGGTTGTCTTGGCTGCTTTTTTAGCTCTTGGTTTAACCGCTTTTACTTCCGTTTTTACGGGGGCTACCTTGGTCGCTTTTACTTCCGTTTTTACGGGGGCTGCCTTGGTCGCTTTAGTCGGTTTTGCTTTTGGTTCTTCCACCGGAGCTTCTTTAGCCGGTTTTTCCTCTACTGCCGCGGGGGCTGCCTTTTCTGCCGGTTCAACTGGTTTTTCTACCTTCACAGCGGCTTCGGTTGGTTCGGTCGCTGCTTCGACAGGTTTTTCCTCGGCTTCTGCTACCTTAATTTCGGGTAATACCTGTCCTTTGTATATCCAGACTTTTACTCCGATACGCCCCAGCGTGGTATGCGCCTCGGTAAAACCGTAATCGATATCGGCACGTAATGTATGGAGGGGTACCTGCCCCTCGTGTAGCGTCTGACGTCGGGCGATTTCCGCGTTGGCTAATCTGCCCGCGGCGCTTACTTTTATACCTTTAGCGCCCGACTGTATCGTGCGGAAGATAGCCTGCTTCATGGCTCGTCTGTAGGCAACACGGCGTTCTATCTGTTCCGCAACTGACTTCGCTACCAGGTAAGCATCCAGTTCCGGCTGGCGTATCTCCTGTATATTTAGCCGTATCTTCTTCCCGATGAGCCCTTCGAGGTACTGCCTCATTTCATCAACTCGCTGTCCGCCCCTCCCGATAACGATGCCCGGTCGGGCGGTGTGTAAAGTGATAGTTACATCCTTACCCTGGCGGTCGATTTCCACCAGCGAAATGGCGGCTTCGGGGTATTTTTTCTTGATTGTTTCCCGAAGCTTGTTGTCCTCAAGGACAAACTCGGCATAATGAGCTTCGCTGAACCATTTGGACTGCCAGTCCTTGATGAATCCCAGTCTGAATCCTGTCGGGTGAACTTTATGACCCAATTAACCCTCCTGTTCGGCAACTATCACTGTAATGTGGCTGGAATGTTTGCGTATGGGGCTTGCCCGCCCTCTCGACCGTGCCCTGTAGCGACGCATGCTTGTTGCTACGTCGACACATATTTTCACTATTTTCAAGTCGGCCGGTTCCATTTGAAAGTTGTTCTCGGCATTTGCCGCCGCTGATTTTATCAGTTTCGCCAGATACTTCGCTTTTGGTGTGGGCGTATACCGGAGTATGTTCAGTGCATCGTCAACTCTTTTGCCCCGCACCATATCCACCAGCGGGCGTACCTTGCTGGCGGGTAAACCGGTGTCTTTAGCTATCGCTTTAACTTCCACTTCATTTACACCTTTTCTCGGTTTACTCTTTATCTGCCCTGGTTCCGTGTCCCCTGAAAGTCCGGGTCGGAGCAAACTCGCCAAGTTTATGGCCTACCATGTTCTCGTTGATATAGATAGGCACATGTCTCCGGCCGTCATGGACGCCGATGGTGAGCCCTACCATCTGCGGCAATATGGTAGAACTCCTTGACCACGTTTTTATCACCGTTTTCTTACCGGAACGTATCGCGGCATCTACCTTTTTTACCAGCTTTTCATCGATTGCCGGTCCTTTTTTAATTGATCTTGACATTTTTCCTCTTTGTCCGCCTATTTACCTCTGCGTTTGACAATCATTTTGTCGGAAGCCTTCGGCTTGCGCGTTTTATAGCCGAGGGCAGGTTTACCCCAGGGTGTCTTCGGTCCGGGCATCCCTATCGGAGAACGTCCCTCGCCGCCGCCATGCGGATGGTCACGCGGGCTCATGGCGGAACCTCTAACGGTTGGTCGCCATCCCATGTGCCGCTTGCGCCCGGCCTTGCCGAGACTGACTGCTTGGTGTTCCACGTTTCCTATCTGCCCGATGGTTGCCGTGCAGTCGCTAAGGATGCGGCGGATTTCACCGGACGGCAGTCTTAGCAGGACGTAATCGCCTTCCTTGACCATCAATTGCGCCGACCCGCCGGCGCTGCGTACCAGCTGGCCGCCTCTGCCTTTCTGTACTTCGATATTATGTATCTCGATGCCTGTCGGCATATTTTTCATGGGCATGGAATTGCCCGGTTTGATTTCGGCATTACTGCCGGACATAATCGTATCGCCTACGTTCAGCCCAACCGGGGCGATAATATAGCGTTTTTCACCATCCACGTAGTGTATCAGGGCTATACGCGCCGAGCGGTTGGGGTCGTATTCGATAGACGCTACCTTGCCGGGAATATCGGCCTTGTCCCGCTTAAAATCGATGATGCGGAGTTTTCTCTTTTCGCCGCCCCCCCGGTGGCGCACGGTGACCTTGCCGCGGAAGTTTCGCCCGGCTTTGCTTTTCTTGGCAGCCAGCAGCGATTTCTCCGGCTTGCTCTTCGTAATCTCATCGAAGGTAAAGCCGCTCATATTCCGTCGACCAGGAGAGGTCGGATTGTATTTTTTTATAGCCACCTGGCTTCCCCTTTCCTGCTAAACACCTTCAAAGTACTCTATTTTATCCCCCGCCTGGAGGGTAACAATCGCTTTTTTCCAGGGGTTCGTGTGCACTATGCGGCGTCCCATCTTCTTACTCTTGCCCCGCATAGTCACCACGTTTACCCCCGTGACCTTTACCTTGAACGCCTTCTCTACGGCGTCTTTTACCATCATCTTGTTTGCCTCGTCGGCTATCTCAAAGGCGTATTTATTCAAGACCTGCAGCGCTGTATTCTTCTCGGTAATCAGCGGCCGGCGCAGAACCTCATACAGATGCATCGGTTCCCCCTTGTTTCAGACCGTTTCCCCACAGCTTTTCAGCCGTGCGTACCGCGGCTTCGGTCATTAATAATGTCTTGTGAGACATGATGTCCAGGATATTGAGCACGCTGGCTGGAGTGGTGATAACATCCGGAATGTTCCTGGCGGACTTAATCACGTTTTCCTCCGGCTGTTGGGTTACGATTAAAGCGGAGGATTCTATACCCAGGGCTGTCAAGGCTTCTATCATTTTCTTTGTCTTTGGCTCGGCGAAGTCAAATGAATCGATAATTTTCAAATCGCCTTCCCCGGCTTTTGAAGAAAGGACGCATTTCAAAGCCAGGCGCCGAATTTTCTTGGGTGTCGCCTGCCGGTAGTCCCTCGGTTTCGGCCCGAAGGTCACGCCCCCGCCGCGGCGGGTCGGTGATTTTTTGCTGCCGGCACGGGCATTACCCGTGCCCTTCTGTCGATAGAGTTTACGCGTGCTGCCGACGACCTCACCCCTGGTTTTCGTCGAAGCTGTCCCCTGGCGGGCGTTGGCTTGCATTCCTACCATTACCTGGTGGACGACTGCCTCGTTAAACGGCACGCCGAAAATATCATCGCTTATTTCAATTTTCCGGACTTCCTCTCCGGTTTGGTTATAAACTGGGACCTGCACCTTACTTCTTCTCCCTCTTGGACTTCTCTATCAGCAGCAGTCCATTGGTCATGCCGGGCACCGCACCTTTAACCAGTAATAAGTTGCGGGCGGGGTCTGCTTCTATTACTTCCAGGTTGCTCACGGTAACGCGTTCGCTACCCATATGGCCCGCCATGCGCAGCCCTTTTAGGACGCGGCCCGGGCTGGTGTTGGAGCCGACGGAACCCGGTGCCCGCCATCTGTCTGACTGGCCGTGGGTCTTGGGCCCGCCTTTAAAATGATGCCGTTTCACGCCGCCGGCAAATCCCTTGCCCTTGGATATTCCGCAGACATCGATGATATCCCCGGCTTTAAACAAACTAACGTCTATTTTCTGCCCGGCTTCCACTTTCGCGTCGGTTTCCAGCCTGAATTCCCGCCGGTGCTTGAATTTTACCTGCTTCTTGTCTTTAGCTTTGACCTTCTTGCCGCCTGTCTTTGTTTGCTTCACTTCCATGAAACCGAGTTGCGCGGCATTATAGCCGTCTTTTTCCACGGTTTTTATCTGCATTACCGTGCAGGGACCGGCTTCGATGGCGGTGACTGCCTCGGTTTTACCGCCCTTGCCATATACCTGGGTCATGCCCAGCTTTTTGCCTAAAATTCCTAAAGTCATATTATCACCAGTAAAAATTATAACTTTATATCTATTTCTACTCCCGAAGGTAAATTCAATTTAGTCAGCGCATCGATTGTCTTGGAAGTCGTCTCGACAATATCAATAAGGCGCTTGTGCGTTCTTATTTCAAACTGCTCTTGCGAGTCTTTATCGATAAAAGGCGAGCGGATTACGCTGAATTTCTGGATATGGGTCGGCAGCGGGACCGGCCCTACTGCCACCGCTCCGGTGCTTTCCACCGCTTCCAGGATTTGCCGTGCTGACAGGTCGACCACCTTGTGGTCATAACCCTTTAGTTTGATGCGGATTTTCTGTTTAGCCATCTTTCTTGCCTAAAGCCTTTTCTATAATCTCGTCCGTCTTTTCTGACGGGAGTTGCTCGTAGCTGTGAAATTCCAGCGAGTGCGTTGCCCGCCCCTGGGTCAGCGACCGCAGGCTTGTGGCGTATCCGAAGGATTCCGCCATGGGTATCAGGCAGTGGATGATAAATGTATCGCCCTGCGGGTCTATTTTACCGATGTGACCCCTCCTGGAATTAAGGTCGCCGATGATGTCGCCGAGAAATTGCTCCGGCGTTACTACTTCCAGTTTCATTATCGGCTCCAGGAGTATTGGCTTGCCTTTCCTGATGCCGTCTTTTAAAGCTATCGAACCGGCCATCTTAAAAGCCATTTCGGAAGAATCGACGTCATGGTAGCTGCCGTCGTAAAGGGTAGCCTTGATGTCCACCACCGGATAGCCCGCCAGCACACCGGTCTCCATAGCCTCTTTGATGCCGGATTTGACCGGAGTAACGTACTGCCTTGGTATCGCGGTGCCTCTAAGCGCATCTATAAACTCAAAACCCTTGCCGCGCGGCTGCGGTTCGAATTCTACTTTCACCACGCCGTATTGGCCGTGGCCCCCGCTCTGCCGCACGAACCTGCCCTCGACTTTGATCGGCTGGGTAATCGTCTCTTTATAAGCCACGCGCGGACGCCCCACTTTAACGCCCACGTTAAATTCACGGATAAGCCGGCTGGTGATAACCTCCAGGTGAAGTTCGCCCATGCCGGAGATAATCGTCTGGCCGGTTTCATCATTAAAGGTAACTTTAAAAGTGGGGTCTTCTTCGGTGAGTTTTTGCAGGGATTCGCCCATTTTGTCCTGGTCGGCTCTGGTCTTGGGCTCGATGGCAACTGAAATCACGGGTTCGGGGAAGCTAATGGATTCGAGAAGGATGGATTTGGTAGGGTCGCAGAGGGTATCGCCGGTAAAGGTATTTTTAAGTCCGAGTGTAGCAACGATGGCGCCGGTATCGGCGGAGGTAATATCTTCGCGGTGATTGGCGTGCATCAGGAGCAGGCGCCCGATTCGTTCCGGCCTTTCCCTGGTGGGATTATAGACCTGCGCGCCTACCTTTACTTTGCCGGAATACACTCTAAAATACACCAATCGACCCACGAAGGGGTCGGTTACTACTTTGAATGCCAGCGCAGAGAACGGAGCGTTATCGTCGGCTTCTCTAACAACTCTCGCATTGGTCTTTGTGTCGATTCCCTCTACGGGCGGTACTTCCAGCGGTGAGGGAAGGTAGTCCACCACCGCGTCGAGAAGCCTCTGCATCCCCATGTTCTTTAAAGCGCTGCCGCAAATTACGGGCACGCCTTTGATTTTCAGGGTTACCCTTCTTAAAGCTTTTTTAAGTTCTTCCGGCTTGACTTCATGCCCTTCGATATATGCTATCATCATATCGTCGTCATGTTCGGCAACCTTGGCAATCAGGTGCTGCCGGGCTTCGGCAGCCCTGTTTATTTCATCATCTGGAATCGGCATTTCTTCCGGCTCGGCATCGGGGTCTTTGCTGTAGCGCCAGGCTGTATTTCTTACTAAATCGACTATTCCGTAAAAACGCTCCTCTGAACCCAACGGAAGCTGTATCGGCAGGGGAGTCGCCTGGAGTCGCGTCTCTATCATGGAAACCGTCCGGTTAAAGCTGGCGCCTATGCGGTCCATTTTATTGACATAACAAATGCGCGGCACCTTATATCTGTCCGCCTGCCGCCAGACAGTTTCTGACTGCGCTTCTACGCCGGAAACAGCATCGAAAACAACTACACCGCCGTCAAGAACTCGTAAACTGCGTTCGACTTCGGCGGTGAAATCCACATGTCCCGGGGTATCTATAATGTTGATTCGGTGCTCGCGCCAGTAGCAGGTTGTGGCGGCTGCCGTAATCGTAATCCCGCGTTCCCGCTCCTGGTCCATCCAGTCCATAACTGCAGTGCCCTCGTGCACCTCGCCCAGTTTATAAGTCCTGCCGGTGTAATAAAGTATCCTCTCGGTGACGGTGGTTTTTCCGGCATCGATATGGGCAATGATGCCTATGTTTCGAATATCCTCCAGAGGAAATTCTCTGGACACTTTAGTCTCTCCTGCTGCCATTTTATTGTTCTTTAATTTAACACTGCTATTAATCACTAAAATTCTTTACCACCTGTAATGAGCAAAGGCACGGTTTGCCTCGGCCATTTTGTGCGTATCCTCTCGTTTCTTGATTGTATTCCCCTGTCCCTGGAAAGCCTCGGCAAGTTCGTCGGCTAGTTTTTCGTGCATCGCCTTGCCCTTCCTGGCGCGGGCGGACTGTATCAGCCATGAAAGGGCGAGGAAAAGTCCTCGGTCGGGCTGTACTTCTATCGGTACCTGGTAGGTAGCGCCCCCGACGCGCCTCGGTTTAACCTGGAGGAGCGGCGTGGCATTTTTCACCGCCTGTTCCAGCGCGGTTACCGGGTCTTTGGAGACCTGCTGTCCCAGCTTCTCTAAAGCGTTGTAAACTACGTTTTCCGCGGTTCTTTTCTTGCCGCGTTCCATGACTTTCACTATCAAACGCGATACGGTTATACTGCGGTACTTTGCGTCAGGTATGATTTCTCTTTTTTCTGTTCTAGCTCTTCTAGCCATAATATTTCCTCGTAATTAAGTAGTGGTTTCTTCGGCAGCCTTCCCCTTGCCCTTTTTAGCGCCGTATTTGCTGCGGCCCTGTTTTCGGTTGGCCACCCCGGTGGTGTCCATTGTTCCCCGGATGATGTGGTAGCGTACGCCGGGCAGGTCCGGTACGCGCCCGCCGCGGATTAATACTACCGAGTGCTCCTGCAGCTCGTGTCCTTCTCCGGGTATATACGCGGTTACCTCAACGTGATTGGTCAGCCGCACTTTGGCTATCTTGCGCAGGGCGGAATTGGGTTTTTTGGGGGTAGTCGTCTTTACCTGGATGCAGACGCCGCGCTTTTGCGGAGAACTCTTGCCTCGCAACACTCTGTTTTTCAACGAGTTGTAGGTAAACCCGAGTGCCGGCGTTTTGTCTTTGACGATAGCCTTTTTACGCCCTTTTCGTACTAGCTGATTAATCGTTGGCATTATCTCTTTTCTAACCCCCCTTACAATTATAATGGATGAGCCTGAGCCCATCCATTGCGAATTCTTGTAATGTGATAGAGAGAGGTTTTTCAGCTCAATCTATCTACTTTTACTGAATTCTAAGTACCAAACATTAAATGTAACATATATTTATGCCTCCTGTCAACATCTTTACAGAGAAAATAACCAATAATTTATTCTTCATTTGTAATTAACGTAAAAATACCTTGATTTATATCTATTTATTTGATACATCTTATTGCAATACATAATAAGTAAAGGTAAAATTACATAAATGATAAAAGTAAAAGTAGAACTCGGTCAAAACAGCTATGAAATATCTATCGGGTCCGGTCTGCTGCCCCGCGTTGGGCTCTGGTTGAAGCAGATGGGTTTCTCCGGCAAAGCTGTTATTATCACCGATACCAGTGTCAGGGAACTTAATGCCGATGTTCTGGAGCGTGGCCTGTCTAACGCCGGCTTTACGGTAACCGTTCTGGAAGTGCCTCCGGGCGAGGAGCAAAAGACCCTGGCAAACGCTGGTCGACTTTACCAGAAAATGGCCGAAGCTTTCATTGAAAGGACGTCTCCCGTGCTGGCGCTGGGTGGGGGCGTCATCGGCGACCTTGCCGGTTTTATCGCCGCTACCTACATGCGCGGCGTCCCCCTGGTCCAGGTGCCAACTACGCTTTTGGCGATGGTTGATAGCAGCGTCGGCGGCAAGACGGCCGTCGACCACGGTAGCCTGAAAAATATGATCGGGGCGTTCTATCAGCCGAGCATGGTAGTCGCCGATATGGATACTCTCAAGACGCTTCCCAGAGAAGAGATGTCCAACGGTATGGCTGAAGTGATAAAGCATGCTGCCATAAAAGACAAGGGGTTTCTCGATTTCCTCGGAGAAAATATAGAAAACGCCATGTCTTTAAACCCCGCGGTACTGGGAAATATCCTTGAAAAAAACGTGCGCATTAAAGCGTCGGTCGTCGAAGCCGACGAAAAGGAGTCCGACTTAAGGAGAATATTGAATTACGGCCATACCGTTGGCCATGCCGTTGAAGCCGTTACGGATTTTAAAATTAAACACGGCCAGGCGGTAGCCATCGGCATGATAGCGGCGGCTAAAATATCGCGGCGTCTCGGTATGCTCCATGAAGATGAAGCAATTAAGCTGGAAGCGGTTATCGGACAGGCGGGACTGCCCGTGAAATTGCCGGAGTTGAACCGCGATGAAAAAGAAAAGCTGCTCGATTTAATCAAACATGATAAAAAGGTCCGTGATGATAAAATAATGTTCGTCTTGTTAAAGTCGCTCGGCAATGCCTTTGTCAGCGATAAAGTCGATATCGGACTTATCGGGGAGGTGTTATTTGGCTGGAGACCCGCCTAGAATATGTGCGGCTGTCGTTAATAGCGACCTTGATGCTTTGGACGCCATCGAGCCGCTGGTCGACCTTTTTGAGGTGCGTATCGACCTCATCGGGAAAGACTGGCGGAAAGTGGCGGCGCATCTTAAAAAGCCCTGGATAGCCTGCAACCGCCGGGCTGACGAGGGGGGAAGATGGGAAGGCAAGGAAGCGGCGAGAATCAAGGAGCTCCGCCATGCTGTGGAACTCGGCGCGGACATTATTGATATTGAGCTGGCAACCCCGGACGTTGAAAAAATAGTCGATGAAATCAAAGGCAGGGCGGAATGTCTGGTTTCCTACCATAATATCGAGGAAACACCGCCCTTGGATAGGCTGCGGCAGATAGTTATCAACCAGCTCGCGGCGGGCGCCGGAATCTGTAAGGTCGTTACCACCGCCCGCAGCTTCGCCGATAATCTGGCTGTCCTGCAGCTTATCGCCGACTTCTCGGAGACAAATATTATATCCTTCGCCATGGGCGCTGCCGGGCAGTTGTCCCGCGTCCTTTGCCCGCTGGTGGGCGGCTATTTAACCTATGCCTCGGTAGGGGAGGGGAAAGAATCTGCGGAAGGGCAGGTTACAGTGAAGGATTTGAGGGAAATTTACAGGATGCTCGGGAATGTTAAATAAAGGAATCTCCGGAAAAACTAAAATCTGTGCCCTCATCGGCGACCCCGTTGAGCATACTATGTCGCCGGCGATGCATAATGCTGCCTTTCAACAACTGGGGCTGGACTACGTTTATATTCCCTTCCGCGTCAGGCCGGAAGAACTGCCTCAAGCCGTCGCCGGTCTTAAAGCCCTGAATGTTGCCGGCTTTAATGTCACCATACCGCATAAGGTCACGGTCATACCATTGCTGGATAGTCTCGACCCCCTGGCGGAGAAAATCGGCGCCGTCAATACCGTGGTAAATAATAACGGCGAATTGAGGGGCTATAACACCGATGCCGAGGGTTTCCTTCTGGCTTTACTGGAGCACGGCATTGATCCCAAGGGTAAAAAAGTCGTTGTGCTTGGTGCTGGCGGTGCTTCCCATGCCATTTCTTACATTCTGGTGGAAAAAGGCGCTCGCCTTACCATTCTCAACCGTCAGCAGGAGCTTGACTGGGCGGAAAATATCGCCCAATTTATTCTCGATGAACTCCATATAGAAGTGAAGGTCTTTGAACTCGGTCATATCACTGATATACTCCCCGGTGCTAATCTTCTGGTTAATGCCACCAGCGTCGGGATGTCCCCAGCGTATAATGCCAGCCTTGTACCGGCTGGGCTATTGAATAAAGTCCCGGCGGTTTTTGATATCGTCTATAATCCCCTGCAAACAAAACTCCTGAAGGAAGCCGCTTCCGCTGGTGCGAAAACCATCGGCGGTGTTGATATGCTTGCCTGGCAGGGGGCGCTGGCTTTTGAAAAGTGGACGGGGCAAAAAGCTCCTGTTGAACTTATGCGGCAGGAAGCTGTAAAAATGTTGGAGAAACATGAAGACTAGTATCGCCCTCATCGGCTTTATGGGGACGGGCAAAACGGCAGTTGGTAAAGTGCTTGCCCGGAAGCTGGATAAAAAGTTTATCGAACTGGACGCTGTAATCGAGAAAAATGCCGGCAGGTCTATCCCCGAGATATTCCGTCAGGACGGCGAAATTCGCTTTCGTGAGCTGGAGATTGAGGCAGTCCGGGACATCGCTACTAAAAAGGATGTCGTTATCGCTTGCGGCGGTGGTAGTATTCTTAATACAATAAATATTGAACGTTTGAAAAAAGAAAGCGTTATAATATGTCTATCGGCTTCGCCTTCGGTTATTTTAAAGCGCACTTCGCGTGATATGGATGGTCGACCTTTGCTGAATGTAGCCGACCGCGAGCAGCAGATAAAAAAGCTACTGGAATTTCGCCGGCCCTTTTATAACCGGGCGGCGGATATTACCGTAAATACGTCCAGGCTTAATATTGATTCGGTTGCGGATAAAATATTGGAGAAACTAAAGGGCCATGAGAGTTACCATCGGTAGAAGTATTATTAGAGGGACTGTGTCTGTGCCTTCTTCTAAAAGCATGACCATCCGGGCGCTGGTATGCGCCGCTTTAAGTGCCGGAGAAAGCCAGATTGTTCACCCACTGGTCAGCGGTGATACCAATGCCGCTGCCAATATCCTCATGCAGTTGGGCACGATTATCCGGAAAGATGGTGATGTTTTGAAGGTCACCGGGGGCAGGTTCCGCGTTGGCTCCGGCGATCTCGACTGCGGGGAGTCGGCGACTACTATGAGGATAATGACGGCTGTGTGTTCCCTTATTCCCGGGCACCACCGCCTGGTTGGTGGCCCGTCCCTAAGCCGGCGTCCGATAGGGTCGCTCGTAGATGCTCTAAAAAAATTAGGCGTAAAAGCCTCTACGGAGAAAATAGCATTGC
>Ga0154618_191_pt1 | contig 24649 bp, 18 predicted proteins | sample Rifle2008BG13ft_FD_116047 | JGI IMG/M metagenome (GOLD analysis project Ga0154618, IMG submission 116047) | Chloroflexi bacterium RBG_13_51_52 | reverse complement strand
CGATATCGCGGCGGCGCTCGATATCAACCAGCGCCTGCACTTCATCACCAGCTGAAAAAGATCCTTCGACGACAAGCCCTTCCTGAACAATAACATCATTAGGTGGTACTCGAACAGTATTAGTAACATTAAAACGTCCGTTTGACCCCAATATCTCACCAGTATCACCTACTTGACCCCCCATTTCAGCATAGAAGGGGGTCTCGGAAAGAATAATGCCAACCTTCTGTCCCTTTGATACTGTATTTATCGGCTCATCAACCACAAGACCTACGATATTAGACGTATACTTTAGACAATTATAACCAACAAATTTAACATCAGTAATTGATACATTGGGTTTTCCAGTTACTAGCTTAACTTTGAACTTATGAGAGGCGCGGGCGCGCTCCCGCTGCTTTGCCATCTCTTTTTCAAAGCCTGCCATATCGACGGAGAAGCCGGACCTAGCGACGATTTCTTTCGTAAGCTCAACGGGGAAGCCGTAGGTATCATAAAGCTTAAAGACATCCGCGCCGGAGATTTGCTTTTCTTTTTTATCGGCTTTCGCCGAGATAAGATTTTCAATGATTTCAAGTCCCGTGCTCAAGGTTTCCTCAAACCTCGTTTCTTCAAGACCGATAATCTTAACGATAAAGTCCTGCCGCTGCTTGAGCTCCGGATAAATATGATGCATCTTTTTGATAGCGACCTTCGCAATTTCCGAAAGAAAAGGCTTATCGAGTCCCAACCGCCGTCCGAAGAGCGCCGCGCGGCGTAAGAGCCGCCGCAGGACATAGCCCCGCCCCTCGTTATCCGGCAGGACGCCGTCGGCGATAAGGAAAGCTAAAGCCCTGCCGTGCTCGGCAACCACGCGCATAGCGGTATCATCATCCGGTTTAGCACCGTATTTCTTTCCGGTCAACGCGGCGATTTTATCCAGCAACGGAGTAAAAAGGTCGGTATCATAAACCGATTTTTTATCCTGCATGACCGTCACGATTCTTTCGAATCCCATGCCGGTATCGATATTCGGTTTCTTCAATGGCGTGCGGTCGCCGGCTTCATCCTGGTAATACTGGGTAAAGACCAGGTTCCAGATTTCCGTAAAACGCCCGCACTCGCAGTTAGGCTTACAGTCCGGCTTGCTGCACCCTTTTTCGATACCGAAGTCGTAATGAATTTCACTGCAAGGGCCGCAGGGACCGGAACTGCCGGGCGGACCCCAGAAATTGTCCTCCTCGCCGAAGCGGACGATTTTATTTTCCGGTACGCCGACGGCTTTCCAGTGTTCGTACGACTCTTCATCATCAAGATAAATCGTAGCCCAGAGTTTTTCCGGAGATATTTTCATACGCTCGGTAAAGAACTCCCACGCCCAGGCAATAGCTTCTTTCTTAAAGTAGTCGCCGACACTGAAATTACCCAACATCTCGAAGAAGGTACAATGTGTGGCGTCGCCAACCAACTCGATATCGGTAGTGCGGAAGCACTTCTGGCAGGAAGCCAGGCGGAGGCCGGGAGGTTTGGCTTGCCCCAGAAAGTATGGCTGCACCTGCACCACGCCGGCGGTGGTCAGAAGCAAGGTAGGATTATCCTTGGGTATAAGGGAGGAGCTGGGGATAACCTTATGCGCTTTTTCTTTAAAGTATTCTAAAAAAGCCGAACGTATTTCATCACTATTCATGTACCAAACTCCAGAAAAACGGATGATTATTTACCTAGATTGTAAGTGCAAGACCTGTGAACTGTCAATGAGAGGAGGTTAACAACTTTTTCAGGTATTCTCTGAATTCCTGGGCAATATCTTCACGCTTGAGGGCAAGGTCGACATTGGCTTTAAGCCAGCCTAAAGGCGTGCCGGCATCATAACGCGTGCCCTCAAGCTCAACAGCATAAAGCTTTTCCTGCTTGAGAAATGTATTTAGAGCGTCAGTCAACTGAACCTCGCCGTTTTTACCGGGCGGGGTAACTTTTAGAATATCGAAGATAGCAGGCGTCAGGATATACCTGCCGATTATTCCGAGTCGAGAAGGAGCCTCTGATGGTTCCGGTTTTTCTACAAGGCTTAATACCTGGTAAACATTGTCCTCTACTTTTTTGGGCTTAATAATACCATATTTCCTGATATCTTCATCTCCGACTCTTTCTACAGCAACGACACCGGCATTGTATTTATCATATATTGCCAGCATCTGCTTCAGAGCCGGAATGCCATTATCAATAATATCGTCCGGGAGTATTACCGCAAAGGGCTCATTGCCAACCACAGCTTTGACCATTAAAACCGCATCGCCAAGTCCTTTCGGCTCTTTCTGGAGGACATAGCAAAAATCCGCCATGCCGGATATCTCTCCCATACGCTTCAAGAGCTCGGTTTCACCTTTGCCAGCGAGGTAATTTTCCAGCTCGGGTGAGTGCTTAAAATAGTCTTCAATAGCACGTTTGCTCGCAGAAGTCACCATAATGACCTGCTCAATACCGGAGTTGATGGCTTCTTCGACGGAATACTGGATCAGAGGTCTATCAATCAGGGGCAGCATTTCCTTGGGTTGAGAACGGGTAATCGGCAGAAAACGCGTACCCCAGCCGGCCGCGGTAATTACCGCTTTACGTACTTTCATGAATGCCTCCTCATATCAAAAGCGAAAGCCGCGGCGCCGTAAACTCCCGCCTCGTTACCGAGTTGACCGATAACGATACGCACCGTTCGCGCTGTTATCGAGAAAGCTTGAGTCGCGACCATCTTTCTACCCGGCGCAATAATCATTTCCCCAAGTCCGGAAATACCACCGCCAATGACAACCATCTCCGGGTCAAAAACATTAACGATATTAACCATGCCAACACCGAGATAATACGCCGCTCGAGCGATAACATCCTGCGACAGCTTATCAAGGCTTTGTGCAGCTTTGCCTACCATCTGTGTAGTAATTCTATCAAAATCTCCCTCCGACATAGTAACAAGAATAGATTTTTCGCCGCGGCGCAGTCGACTGATAGCGTCATCCTCAATAGCCGTACCCGAGGCAAGTATTTCCAGGCAGCCGATATTGCCACAACCGCAACCGGGTCCATGAGCTTCAACAGTCATATGCCCGAGTTCTCCGGCAGCACCACGCGCACCGAGATATAATTGACCGTCAATGATGATGCCACCGCCGATACCTGTGCCGAGTGTAAGCAGAACAAGATTTCTTACGTCTTTCCCAACACCATAACGCTGTTCGCCGAGGGCAGCGGCGCTGGCATCATTAATTATATAGGTGACAACACCTGTTTTATCTCTAATAATATCCGCCAGCGGAAGACCGGCCCAACCGGGCAGGTGGGGAGAAGGTGTTTCCACCACTCCTTTTTTGGTATCAATACTACCGGCGCAGGCAATGCAGATAGCATCGATTTCCCGTAAAGAGATACTTTTACTCTCCAGAACTTCTTTAATAGTCGAGTAGAGTCGTTCTACAATAGCATCTGCCCCCTCATTAGCCAGTGTGGGAATGGTTTTTTTAGCAAGTATCTTGCCATCCTCACTAAAGAGGGCAACCATTATCTTGGTGCCGCCGATATCCACGGCAACCACCGATTTTAAACGAAGAGACTTTTTCTGCATCTTTTTTCTCAATCGATATTTCAGATAATCACTTCAGGTGGTAACAGCGCCCCGGTGTCCAAGCTCGATAACAAGAATATCCAGTACAAGGTCAGGGTTACTATACTGACCTGTTTTTATGGCAATATCGGCATCCAGCAGTTTATGATACACATCTTTTAAGCGCGCCGGGGAGTATTTATCCGCCTGCTCCCACGCTTTCTGAAATATAAAATTCTGGGTCAAACCGAGCCTGGTCTGAATATCACCCCGGGACCGGCCGCGGTTTCTCATTTCCCTTACCTGAAAGATAATCCTGACCTGCCGGGAAAGCATAACCAGTATTTGCGCCGGAGCCATCCCCTGCTTATAGAGCTGCTGTAAAAGCTGCTGGGCAAGACTTACCCTGGATTCCATGACGGCATCGATTACTTTAAAGATACTGGTTTCCTGGGCATTACTCACCACCGCCTGCACATCCGCTTCCTCGATGGGGCGTCCGCCGGTAAAGAGAACCAGCTTATCAATCTCATTCGCCATTGTCCAGAGGTCGCTGCCGACGAGCCGAACCAGCAGGTCCAAGGCTTCTTTGGAGATGCTGCTGCCCTTCCCATGGAGAGCCACCCGCTGTTCCGCCCACTGGCTCAATTGTTTACCTTTAATAAGCGGGAATTTTTTCACCCTAGCTACGGCAGATAATTCACCCAGCAGCGGATTGGTTGCTTTGATATCACCGCCGATTAACACCAGTTCGGTAAAGGGGGGAAGGCCCTTCATGGCATCAGATAATGATTTATACTGGTCTGCCTCCGGAGGATTACGCGAGGACTTTTTTTTACCGTTTTTACGTTTCTGCTCGAACTTCTCGAATAATCCTTCGATGATAACAAGTCGCTTGTCAGCCAGAAAGGGCACCGTTTCACAGGCGGCGTGCAGCTGCTCCGGCGTTACCTTATTTCCTTCAAGAACCGCGGTATTAGATAGCAGCGAGGAGGGGTCGCCGGCAGAATTTTTTATTATTTGAAGCTCCTGACGAATAGAAAAATCGTCTTCGCCAATAAGTATATACAGCAATTTCGCTTCCTTATAAAAACGTTAAGATTTGATATGTCATTATAACATATTGAATACTGGTGGCAGTATCCAGAGTTGACAAAAAAACGCTTATAGGGAATAATCGCAAAGAGAATAAACGAATATTTGCGGAATTCTTTACAAATATCGAGAGGTGAACTGCGATGCCGGAGTTCAACGAAGAAGCCAATAAATACGATGAATTAAAGAAAATGGCAAATATCGCCACGGACTTACAGCTTTCCGGGAAAATAAGGGTCCAAGCTATCAACCTACTCGGCGACATGGCAACTCACGAGTCGCTCCTCGTCCTGCTTAACCTGGCAGCTAACGATAAATTACCCATCGAGGAAAGAGACCTTGCCCTTAAACGAGCCCGAGAAATCATTAAAAAGGGCCGGTGATTTTCGTCAATTCAAGGTAATTCACCTTTAGTTTAATGAGCATTAATATCGGCATTATCGGCCTGCCCCAGAGCGGTAAAACGACAGTTTTCAACGCTCTCACCGGAGGCAAAACCGAGACCGCATCCCATACTATTACTGCACTCTCCCCCCACATCGGTATCGCCCATGTCCCGGAACCACGCCTTAGGGTACTGGCAGACCTGTTTCATCTACCCAAGATAGTATTTCCCGAAGCTAAGTATACGGACATCGGGGCATCGGTAAAAAACCTAGCCATGGATAAAGGGATTGGCGGTCAGCTGTTGAACCAGCTTAGCACTGTTGACGCCCTTATCTGTGTCATACGCAGCTTTAAAGACGAAAGTATACCGCATCCACAAGGGAGCCTGGATATTAAGAGGGATATCGATACGCTTAATCTGGAACTGGTCTTTTCCGACCTTGCTATCTTGGAAAGAAGACTGGAAAAACTGGAAACGTCTTTAAAGGCAGCTAAACCCGGCGAGCAACAGAGCTTTCTCCACGAAAAAGATATTTTAACGGGATTTAAAACCGAACTGGAAAACAATAAACCGCTACGTATGCTTTCTCTTGAGCCCGCCGCCAGGTTTATCGCCAACTACCAATTCCTCACGGCCAAACCGATACTAATCTTGATAAACATCGGGGAAGACCAGCTACAGCAAACAACATCGATAGAAACAGAATATAACTCCCGGTTTTCCGATATGAAATGTACGGTTGCAGCATTATGCGGCAAGCTGGAAATGGAGCTAGCACAGCTTGAAGAAACAGCCGCGCAGGAATTCCGCAATGAATACGGCTTAAAAGAGTCGGGACTGGAACGCATTATCAAGATATCCTATAAGCTTCTGGACATGATAACCTTTTTCACCATGAATCAAAACGAGGTTAGAGGGTGGTCAATAAAGAAAGGCACCAACGCGCAAAAAGCCGCCGGTAAAATCCATACGGACATGGAAAAGGGCTTTATCCGCGCGGAATGCATCAATATCGGCGAACTGGCGGAATGCGGCAGTATTGCCGAGGCGCGTAAACGAGGGCAACTACGAATCGAAGGGAAAGATTATATAATCCAAGACGGGGATGTGGTTAATATTCTTTTCAATGTTTAACACTACCAATGTTTTTACGCACGAGCAATTTAAGTCCATTCTCACCCGTAACTATAATACCTTCGCCGGTAGAGATATTACCGTCTTCCGATAAAGCCCCCCAGAGTTCACCGCGTATTTTCACCATACCGTCGGGCGACAGATCAGCCGCCGCCTTACCCGTGCTGCCAACCATAGACGGCAAGCCGACCGTCGCCTGCTTCTTGAGCGTATAAGTAGTAAAAATAAAAAGCCATGTCCCAAAAATTCCCCAGGCTATCATAACGCCGATTAATACACCCACATGCAGCTGGATATCAAATTCAGGCAAAAGCCAGCGCCAGATTACCCAGATAGCCACCTGTTCCAGCGCCATGCTTAAAATGGCTAAGACCAATCGGGCTAGAGTTAATCTTTTAAACATATTTTCAGGCTATATTATAACAGGAAATCGATATAATAGAAGCAGTTTAAAGAATTTTTTATTCACACGCGCTACAGGACTTGACATGAATACAATGATTATGATATCCTTAACATTTGTAATAATGCCCCAATGTTTTTTGTTTTCACTTCCCAAACGTAGATACTCTGTATATTACCTTATATGCACGTGCGTTTTTATCTAAAGTAACACTATCGTCAAAAACCCAGAATTGCGGTATTTTGTCTAAGGAGAAAAGATGGCTTTAAGTTCGAAGGCACCTGTATCCAGTTCCCAGCAAATCGTCCCCCGTAAATCCTACGCTAATTTACCTACCATTCTTGAAGTGCCCAACCTTATCAAGGTCCAACTTGATTCTTTCCAGCGATTTCAGGAAGAAGGAATTAAACAACTTCTGGAAGAGATATCACCTATCAAAGACTTGACCGGCAACAGGCTGGAACTCAATTTCATTGGCTATGAATTCCGTGAACCACGCCCCGGCCATTCGGAACAGGAATGCCACGAACGAGACCAGACATACTCCGCGCCGCTTTATGTCAAGGTACGCCTACTGGTAAAAGACACTGGAGAAATCAAAGAGCAGGACCTGTTCTTCGGGGATATCCCGCTGATGACTTCCAAAGGCACTTTTATCACCAGCGGCGCCGAGAGAGTGGTCGTGAGCCAGTTATTACGTTCACCGGGCGTTTACTTTACGAGCGAAGAGGACCCGGTATCCGGACGAAATCTATGCCAGGCAAAGCTCATCCCGACCCGCGGCGCCTGGTTGGAATTCGAAACCAGCAACCGTAATGTAATATCCACAAAAATTGATGGAAAGCGTAAAATTCCTATCACAACCTTGTTACGCGCCATCGGCTACAGCGCCGACGAAGAGATAATAAAACTCTTTGAAAAGGAAGAAAAACACTCCGAGCATAAATATATCAGCATTACTATGGAGCGTGAGCCCAATATCAAAGATGAAAAAGATGCTCTGCTCGATATTTATAAAAAACTTCATCCCGGTGAGCTTCCCTCGCTGGAAAACGCGAAAAAATTAATTAAAAACCTGTTTTTCGACGCTACGCGTTACGATTTAGGCCGTGTCGGGCGTTACAAGCTTAACAAACGTCTTGGAGTTACCGTTGACCTGAAAGAGCGGACATTAACAAAAGACGATATCGTCGAAATAATACGGCACATCATCCTGATTAACAACGGTAAAGACCACAGCGATGACATCGACCACCTGGGGAACCGGCGGGTACGCACGGTAGGCGAGCTGGTACAGACCCAATTCCGCATCGGCTTCCTGCGTCTGGAACAGGTAGTCAGGGAGCGGATGAGCATTATCGGCACGGAGGCCGTGACACCAAGCGCACTCGTTAATATACGGCCAATCGTCGCAGCCGTAAGGGAATTTTTCGGCGGTTCGCAACTATCACAGTTCATGGACCAGACCAATCCCCTGGCGGAACTCACCCACAAACGCCGACTCTCCGCCATGGGGCCCGGCGGACTTTCACGCGACCGCGCCGGCTTTGAGGTGCGTGACGTTCATTTTTCTCACTACGGTCGCATCTGCCCTATCGAGACACCGGAAGGACCGAATATCGGTCTTATCGGGTCGCTGGCGACATACAGCATCATTAACGAGTATGGGTTCATTGAAACACCCTACCGGAAAGTTGTCAATGAGATAAGCAACAAGGACAAAAAACTGGTTGGACGAACCGTCAGCGAGGATATTCCTGACGAAAAAGGCAAGATACTGGTTAATGCCAACACTGTTATTACTCCGGAAGTTGCTGAAAAACTTACAAAATCAAAATCCAAGAAGATAAAGGTGGTTCCATTCGTTTCAGACGAAATAGTTTACATGCCAGCCGACGAGGAAGATAAATATATCATCGCTCAAGCCAATGCCCCGCTAGATGAGAACAACCAATTCAAGGAAAAGAGAATTGAAGCCCGGCTGGCTGACGGCTACCTGCTGGAACCGCCGGAAAAAATAGAGTTGATGGACGTCACCCCCAAGCAGGTGGTGAGTGTTGCCACGGCATTAACGCCATTTCTGGAACACAACGACGCCAACCGCGCTTTGATGGGCGCCAATATGCAGCGCCAAGCGGTCCCCCTGCTGCGTCCCCAGGCGCCCCTGGTAGCTACCGGTATGGAAATGGAAGCAGCAAAGCACAGTCGGCAGGTAGTCTTTGCAGAAAAAGCCGGCATGGTGACTGAAATGTCCGGTAATATAGATGAAAAAGGTAATACTAAATACGGTATTGTTGTTAAGCATGATGACGGCACAACGATTAATTACGACTTAATGAAGTTTGTCCGTACCAATCAAGGAACCTGCATCAACCAGCGCCCCCTGGTAAACAAGGGCGATCGTGTCGAGGCCGGACAGGTACTGGCAGATAGCTCGGCTACAGAGAACGGCGAACTGGCGCTGGGGCAAAACGTCACCGTTGCCTTTATGAGCTGGGAAGGCTATAACTTCGAGGATGCCATTATCTTAAGCAGCCGTATGGTTGAAGAGGATATGTTCACCTCCATCCACATCAACAAACATGAGGTGGAAGCCCGCGATACCAAGCTGGGACCTGAAGAAATCACACGCGATATCCCGAACGTCGGTGAGGAAAGCCTGCGCGAACTCGACGAGGACGGTATTATCCGGATAGGCGCCGAGGTAATGCCGGACGATACCCTGGTAGGTAAAATTACCCCTAAAGGCGAGACGGAACTCTCTGCCGAGGAAAAGCTACTGCGGGCTATTTTCGGGGAGAAGGCGAGAGAAGTTAAAGACACTTCTTTAAGAGTCCCTCACGGTGAGTGGGGCAAAGTAATCAACGTTAAAGTATACACAAGGAAAGACAGCAAGAACGGCGGCGATGACCTGCCTGCCGGTGTCAACCAGTGGGTGCAGGTATGGATTGCTCAAAAGCGCCGGGTATCGGTCGGCGATAAGCTTGCCGGCAGACACGGCAACAAAGGCGTTATCTCCATCATCGCACCTAAAGAAGACATGCCTTTCCTGCCGGACGGCACACCCGTTGATATTATCCTCGACCCTATCGGTGTGCCTTCGCGTATGAATATCGGTCAGGTGCTGGAAACCCACCTGGGCTGGGCAGCACAGTTGTTAGGCTTTAGGGCGCTAACCCCTGTCTTCGACGGAGCTGATGATTTAGCCATCGAGGATGCACTGTGCCGAGCCTGGATTGCCCAGCAATCCGGCGCCGTCAACCCAAATCCAGGGGGGAAAAGTGTACTCTATAACAAAGATGTTGCGTTAGACTGGGTCAATGAACACGGCTATGACGGCAAGGCTGTATTTGATGAAAAACTAAACGGGAAAGCCCGGGACACCGGGCTGCGCCTATGGCTTGAAGAGCTCAATATCCCAGCTAAAAAATTAAAATCCGAGGAACTGGAAAAGGTCGTGGAAAAAGTAAATGCCGAAGGGAAATTTTCACCACCCACTTACGGCAAGATTATCCTGCATGACGGACGCACCGGTGAGCCTTTCGACCAGCCGGTAACTGTAGGCAATATCTATATGATGAAGCTCATCCACCTCGTCGAAGACAAGGTACACGCACGTTCCACCGGACCTTATTCCCTTATCACACAGCAGCCGCTGGGCGGTAAAGCGCAGTTCGGCGGCCAACGCTTCGGCGAAATGGAAGTCTGGGCGCTTGAAGCCTACGGCGCCGCCCACAATCTCCAAGAAATGCTGACGATAAAATCAGATGACGTAACGGGTAGGGCTAAAGCCTACGAGTCCATCATCAAAGGTGATGATATCCTGCAGCCCGGAGTGCCGGAGTCATTTAAAGTGCTCGTTAAAGAGCTGCAAAGTCTCGGCCTAGCGCTTGAAGTAATCAACGAAGAAGAGACCAAGATAGCTCCCGCCGAAGAAACGATGGAAGAAGCTGATAAACTGGAGTCAGAGCTTAAGCAGAGTGAAGAACCGCGCTGGAGAGAGGTAGATAACGATGTTCGAGATTAATGATTTTGATGCCGTCCGTATCTCGCTGGCTTCGCCGGAACAAATAAGAAGCTGGTCTTACGGCGAAGTAACCAAGCCGGAAACCATCAATTACCGTACACTGAAACCGGAACGGGACGGCCTTTTCTGTGAAAGGATTTTCGGTCCAACCAAGGACTTCGAATGCTACTGCGGCAAGTATAAGAGAATACGCTACAAGGGCGTTATCTGCGACAAGTGCGGCGTGGAGGTAGCCCGCGCCAAGGTACGCCGGGAACGTATGGGGCATATCGAACTTGCCTGCCCGGTAACCCATATCTGGTTTGCCAAAGGAATACCGAGTCGAATAGGCCTTCTACTCGACCTTTCGCCGCGCAGCCTGGAGCACATCATCTATTTCTCACAGTATATTATTACTCAAGTTAACGAGGAAGCCCGAGAAGCCGCTATCAAACAACTGGAAGAGGATACCCTTCATAACATAGAGGAGCGGCAGAAAGCCGTAGATACCCAGGTTACCGAGATGGAACAGAACAAGGCTACCGTGGAGGAGATAAACAAATTACGAGGTCAGTTTGCCGAAGAAAAGTCTAAGATGGAGGAGGAACTTTCCCTCGAAGTTGAAAAAGTCAAAGAACTCCATGTAAAGGAGCTGCTAACCGAAAACCAGTATCACGATTATAAACAAAAATACGGCAACGTCTTCGAAGCCGGCATGGGAGCCGAAGCCATCCTGCAAATTATGAAAACCATCAACCTGGATGAAATACGCAACAGACTGTTGCTGGAAACCCAGTCCACCTCCGGACAGCGACGCAAAAAAGCCAGCAAGCAGTTGAGAGTTGTAGAGGCTTTCCGCAACAGCGGCAACAAGCCGGAGTGGATGATTCTAACCGTCCTGCCCGTGCTGCCGCCAGATTTGAGGCCTATGGTGCAATTGGACGGCGGTCGGTTTGCCACCAGCGACCTTAACGATCTTTACCGCCGGGTTATCAACCGTAATAACCGCCTGCGCCACCTGATAGACATCGGGGCGCCGGAAATTATTATCCGAAATGAAAAACGCATGCTCCAGGAAGCTGTAGATTCACTCATTGATAACGGACGCCGGGGACGCGCCATTTCCATCAGCGGCAACCACAAACTTAAGTCGCTCTCGGATATGCTGCGTGGTAAACAGGGACGCTTCCGCCAGAACCTGCTCGGCAAGCGTGTCGACTACAGCGGTCGTTCCGTAATCGTCTGCGGACCGGAACTGCAATTACACCAGTGCGGTCTGCCGAGACGCATGGCGCTGGAACTATTTAAACCTTTCGTTATGCGCCGTCTGGTAGCACAGGGACTGGCCCCCAATATCAAGAGCGCCAGGAGACTGGTAGAGAGAGCCAAGGCAGAGGTTTATGATATCCTCGAAGAGGTCGTCAAGGAACGACCGGTACTGCTCAACCGCGCCCCTACCCTGCACCGCTTAAGCATCCAGGCTTTCGAACCGGTACTTATCGATGGCAGCGCTATCCAGATACATCCGCTGGTCTGTTCCGCTTTTAATGCCGATTTCGACGGCGACCAGATGGCCGTCCATGTGCCGCTATCTCGCGCCGCCGTTAAAGAAGCCAGGGACATGATGATGAGCCATCACAATATATTACTCCCAAGCAGCGGCGAGCCTACCGTTTCACCAACCTTGGATATGGTGCTCGGCTGCTATTATCTCACCACCATCAGGCACAAGATTGCAGATGAAGACAAGGTTTACGGCAGCTTCGAGGAAGCCAAACTCGCCTATGAGTTCGGTATTATCGACTTGCAGGAAGAGATCAATGTCCGGGTGAAAGAGACCGGCGAAAGGGTCAAGACAAGCGTAGGACGTATCATCTTCAATGAAGTCCTTCCCGAGGAGCTGGGATACTATAATAAAATCATTGATAAATCCACCTTAAAACAAATCGCCACCAAGTGCAGTAAAATACTTGCCGATGAAGAGACCGGCAAGGTGCTTGATAGCATTAAACGACTTGGTTTCCGTTTCGCTACCAAGTCCGGCATCACTATAGCTATGAATGATATCGAAGTACCAGCGAACAAGCCTCAAATGCTGGCGGAGGCCGAAGCGAAAGTAAGCACTATCGAGAACCAGTTTCACCGCGGTCTTATCACCGAAGACGAAAGATATAATGGAGTCGTAGATATCTGGAACGAGGCCACCAACGTTATCACCACTACCATCCAGAATAACCTCGACCGATACGGTGGCGTTTACATGATGGCAACATCCGGGGCAAAGGGCAACATTTCGCAGATACGTCAGATGGCCGGCATGCGCGGTCTAATGACCGACCCTGCCGGTAAAATCATCGAATTCCCCATCAAGTCCAGTCTGCGGGAGGGCCACAGCGTGCTGGAATACTTTATATCCACCCACGGCGCCCGTAAGGGTCTGGCGGATACAGCCTTGAGAACGTCCGATAGCGGTTACCTCACCAGGCGACTTATCGATGTCGCCCAGGACGTCATCACTTCAGTGGATGACTGCGGCACCACCGAGGGCGTCATGTTAACCGAACCCAAGGAAAAAGGACTACTGCCCGCGTTAGCCGAACGTATCCTCGGGCGGATGGCAGCCAGCGATATCACCGACCCCAAAACCGGTGAAATTATCGTCGCCCGCAATGAGGAAATTGACGAGATTTCAATAGAAAAAATCGTCGCTGCCGGCTTAACATCGGTATATGTCAGGTCCCCACTTACCTGTCAATCGCGGCGGGGCACATGCCGATATTGTTACGGGCGCGACCTTGCCCGAGGCAAGCTGATTGAACAAGATGTTGCCGTCGGTATCATCGCCGCCGAGAGCATTGGCGAGCCGGGAACCCAGCTTACACTGCGCACCTTCCATACAGGCGGTGTGGTAGGGCTAGATATCACCAGCGGTCTTCCCAGAGTGGAAGAACTTTTTGAAGCCAGGACTCCACGCGGCCAGGCAATTATCTCGGAGATAGACGGGACCGCCGAGATAGTTCAGGGCGAGGAAGGGAGAAAGATAAAAATCGCTAGCACTGAAACCTACGACGATGAATATACCCTGCCCACTGGATGGCACGTGATGGTCAAAAAAGGCCAGTATGTGGATATCGGGACGGTGCTGGCAGCCCCGGCAGAAACCCCTAAGAAAAAAGCAGCTAAGGAAGAAACCGCTCCCGCGCCGGAAATACAGCCTCTGGTAGCCCGTTTCGCCGGCGAGGTTAATGTTAAAAAGAAGCAACTGGTTATCAGCTATGCCGAAAAAGAGGAACGCGAGTACAGCGTCCCGTCTACAGCGAGCATCTGGGTCCAGAACGCCGCCCAGGTAAAGGCCGGACAGCAGCTGACGGACGGTTCAATCAACCCCCATGACATCCTGCGTATACTGGGCAAGGAAGCCGTCCAGCAATACCTGGTAGACGAAGTCCAGAAAGTATACCGCTCCCAGGGAGTGAACATCAACGATAAACATATCGAGGTTATTTCCCACCAGATGCTGACCAAGGTACGCATCGATTCGGCGGGGGATACCGACCTGGTGCCCGATGAACTCGTCGATAAATATGTCTACGAAGATACCAACGCCAAGGTGCTTGCCGAAGGCGGCGAGCCGGCTACAGCCCATACCGTCCTGCTGGGCATCACCAGAGCATCTCTAAGCACCGATAGCTGGCTAGCAGCAGCGTCGTTCCAGGAAACCACCAGAATCCTTACCGAAGCCGCAGCCAACGGGAAGGTTGATAGGCTGGTAGGGCTCAAGGAAAACGTTATAATCGGCAAACTTATCCCAGCCCGCTACCTTAAAGAAGAACAGGTAGCCGAGCTTAAAGCTGGAGAGCAAGATGAAGCGATGCGGTTACTGGCAAGCCTGGCAGAACCCGTTGAAGGCGATGCACTTGGTATTGTTGAAGCTAGCACGGATATAAACGAGCCTGAATCGGACTCTGAAGCAATTTCCAAAGAACCGGAAATTGATACATCAGCGGCAAACATGGAGGAATAGTCCCTCGCGGATTTGCTGTTAATATCCTTCAACCTGTTAATATAGGGGGTGAGTGAAATAGCACGCGTTGTTTCGGGCAAGCCCAGTGAAGAAGACACGCCCCTCGATAGCAGTCTAAGACCGCGGAGTCTCTCCGACTTTATCGGACAGGAAAAAACAAAAGAAAATCTCAAGATAGCAATTACCGCGGCAAAGCGCCGTGGCGAGCCTATAGACCATGTCCTTTTTTACGGACCGCCCGGACTGGGTAAAACCTGTCTCGCCCACATTATCTCCGTCGAGGTGGGTGTGAATATCAAGACCACGTCCGGTCCTGCCATCGAACGTACGGGCGATTTGGCGGCTATTCTAACCAATCTGCGCAGTCATGATATCCTCTTCATCGATGAAATCCACCGCCTGAACCGGACGGTGGAAGAGATACTATACCCGGCGCTGGAAGACTATGCCCTGGATATTATCATCGGCAAGGGACCCGGCGCTAAAAGCCTGCGACTGAACCTCCCCAAATTCACCTTAATCGGCGCAACCACACGCTACGCCCTGCTAAGCCCACCATTAAGGGATAGATTCGGATCTGTTTTTCGCCTCGATTTCTATGACACAGCATCGCTGGAGAAAATCATCGAGCGCTCCTCCAGGATTTTGCAGGTAGAAGCTAAAGAAGACGGACTGAAAGAAATAGCCCGCCGCGCCAGAGGCACGCCGCGGGTGGCCAACCGGCTGCTGAAGAGGGTCAGGGACTACGCGCAAGTGGTAGCCGACGGCGTTATAACGCAAAAAGTAGCTAAAGAAGCCCTGGAAAAGCTGGGGGTAGACCTTATCGGTCTTGATGATATAGACCACAAGGTACTGCATACCATCATCGAGAAATTCAACGGGGGACCGGTGGGGCTGGATACTATAGCCGCCTCTATCAGTGAGGAAGCCGACACCATCACCGATGTCTACGAGCCATTCCTCATGCAGCTAGGCTTTCTGGAGCGTACACCGCGCGGGAGAATGGCAACCCGTTTGGCTTACGAGCACCTGGGGCTTCCCTTTAATAAGTCCAACCAGCAGAAACTGATTTAAGCTAAAATATATGTAATTAAGTTGTGTTGCCAGCATATTTTGCTAACTCAAGCAGCACTCTTTCTCTTCGTATTCTACCAACATTTTGTTTACCCTCCGCTATATAAAAAGGCCAGTTTATACTATAATAATTATCAGAAATCCATCCAAGCCACTGTAATAGACCCATTATTTGTGGAATTGAAAATAATACTAATCCTAAAGGCGCCAAGTTACTTCCTGTGTATAATCCGTAAACATTTATCAATATGTTAGACATAAACACGAGTGTCTGCATTTCACCTTTAAGATTTAAATAATCCAGAAAGCCTTTTTTAATTACTCCTTGGTCTATAGATTTTATTAGATTATCTATTAACTCCTCTCGTAATATTTCTTTATCTACAGTTTGGGCAAGTGAATCTACAGTTGCTACCCAATCTCGAAACAATTCAATATTTCGAGGGCTATGTAATAATATTCGTGTTCGCTCAAATGCTTCATCTTGAGAGCGAACTGATTTTCCTGATTTACCTAGTATATTCAATACATAGTTGATCATTTCAATTAAAATTCTTGGTTGAGGAGGCTTCCTAATCGAATACTTCGGAATATATTTCAAATCCTTTACAGCATTAACAAATACATTTACAAGATATCTATCAGCAGGCATTCCTAAATTTCGGTCAGCTCCCGAATTACCGAATACATCGGCATGATTTCTGGCATCCCTCAATATTGAAATAGCCATCTCTTCAATGTTGGAAAATCTCAAAGCCTTTTCTCTATAACCGACTAAGAGAGTATTTTTTTGTATTTTTTTAACAAGAGTTTTCAAATCTATATTTTTGCCGTAAATTTGCTCTCTAGCCCAATTCAATCCAACTTCTTCATCAACAGCAACAACTCTCGCAAAAGCGCCAGTAACCCCGTTATGTTGATCATCTTTCCAAATTTGCAGGATTTCTTCATCGAATGGTTCTACCCAACGGGCGAATTCCCACCCGTGCTCTTTTCTTCGCTCTTCATTAAAAATCCACCATTTCCTTGCCCGATATTGAATATAACCTTCTCGAATATACCACAATAATTCTTCTTTTGTAGGTAATAAGGGGTTAATTTTACGAAAAGACTCCAGATAAGATGCTGATGGCGACCAGATTGCAACCTTCGGACACGCAAGTACTAAAGTACGCAGGCTTTCCCAACCTTCTTTGCCAAGTTCATTAATGTGGCTAAATATTTTCATCATTACCTCTGCTAAGAGACTTTTAAATCAAGCCTATTCTATCCTCTATTTAATTATACTATTGAATGCAATGGACACAATATTATGTAATATAATCCTGATATTTTGTATTCCTATGTATTGTTAGTTATAATTTCCACAAATAGAAGACTAGGCAATAAAGAATGAAAAACCTACTAATCCATGTCTGCTGCGCCCACTGTGCCGCATACACCGTAGAGCACTGGCAACACCAGGACTATGAGGCGGAAGGATTCTGGTACAATCCCAACATCCACCCGTTTACCGAGCACCAGAACCGTCTGGAGAGTATGAAGTCGCTGGCAAAGGAGATAAACCTCCCGCTAACAATTGCCGAGGGCTATGATATGCCAGAATACTTCCGGCGGGTGGCGGGGCACGAAAAGGAAAGATGCGATAAATGTTTCGAGCTCCGTTTGTCCAAGACAGCAGAAATAGCCCGCGAGAAAGGCTTTGATGCTTTTACTACTACCCTGCTCATCAGTCCCCATCAGAAACACGATTTGATAAAAGTAATCGGGGACAAGGTCGCGGCGGAAAAAGGCGTTACCTTTCTTTACGCCGACCTGCGGAAACGCTACTCGGACAGCCGGCATATCACCAAACCGATGGACCTTTACCGTCAGCAGTACTGCGGGTGTGTTTACAGCGAGTGGGAAAGGTATACTCAAGAACGAAAAATAACTTAAAAAGAAAAGGAGCCCTGATCTATCAGGGCTCCCCACATATCTGATATTATCTAATGTTTCTTTTTCATTAGTCCGCGATAGCATAAGCTATCTGTACCGTAGTGGTTATGTCCAACTGACCGACACTGACGGGAGTAGTAATTATAGGTGCCGGTATCGCTACATCTTCCATAGCATAGTTGCGGTAGAGAGAGCTGGACGTATAGCTGCTCTCGGTGATATAGGTGATTTTACCCAATTCGATGCCGGTCTCTGCAGCCATCTGGTCTGCCTTTTTCTTGGCATAGGTTATTGCCAGTTTGCGTGCCTGCTCGTAGTAGGGAGACGGGTCATCCACCGTGAAACTGATACCGCTGACGCGAATCATGTTCCCGCCCACGGTAACAACGGCATCGATGACTTCGCCGGCTTTTTCAACCTCCCGCACCTTGACGCTGACGGTATTCGTTACACGATAGCCGGTCACTATTTCCGTTTGCTTATCGTTGTCCCACCGCGTCACCTGGGAGATATTGAAGTATACGGTCTGAATGTCCTCTTCAGCGATGCCCTGATCTTTCAAAGCTTGGGTAACCTTGTCCATCGCCTCGGAAGCCTCTGCCTGGGCAGTAGCTACATCAGTTTCCTGGGCTTCGATGCCCAGATTGATAATAGCTACATCAGGGACGGCGGTCACCTTACCTTCGCCGCTAACCCAGATGCCATTTTGCTGACTGTTCAGGTCAACCTTAATCGTCCCTCCGTTTAAAGGGGTACCTTCCGCGCTACAGCCTGCTAGAGCCACAACACCGATAACCATCACCAGGCCTATTACTACCAACCAGATTTTTTTCATTTTTAACCTCCTGTTTTTTCCTTCCACCTATATATAACGTTATTTTAATCGCCAGGTTAGCAACAAACATAACTTTTATACAACTTATTCGTCAACGAACACAAGTAAAGAGTAACATGGCGACATTATTTGGGATGTAATTTATGTCACAAAAGGGAGAAGATGAAGAGCAATGATGCAGAAATCGACCTTGATAATTTATTCCAGATTAGCAATAGCCAGTTCGTAACCTTGTTCAAGTACCTCAATTGCCTTTAGCAAAGCAGGCTTAAGCGCTTCCGGCGCTTTTTCTAACTGCTCTCTCAAGATTTGCAAATTTTGCTCGTATCTTTCTCTCAACAGCTGCTTTAATTTATCTATATCGGAAAGCGCGCCGGTATCTTCAGCGGCAGCACCGGCTCTATCCGGCGGTGGTGAAGTTACTACTACCGGTGGAGGTATAGTAGTAGTTGGAGCGGGCATAGTCACTGTAATCGTCGGTGCAGGTACAGCCGTTGTGGTAGGCGCAGTGGTCGTGGGAGTTGTCTTCTCTTGAGTTTGCGGCGCCTGGAGAGCGAACATATCAGCTTCCTCAGCGTTACTTTCACCGTAAAATTGCAGGTCTGCCATGGCTAACAACTGGCTGCTCATACGTTCGGTTGCCTGCTCGACCTGCTCCAGCTTCCCTTCTTCTGCCATTTTGACGATTTCTTCAACACGATAATCGACAAACCTGGCATAGAGTTCCGCTTTGCCCTGTTCCGAAAAGGTAAACGCCAGCTGTACCGACTCCGTAGCCAGCTTTACCTGATACAGAGGGCTATCCGGCAGGCTATTAGTTGCGGCGGCTACCGTGCCGGCGCCGCCGGATAAAAGCACCAGCACAACAGCTACCGGAACAACCCAGCGCAACTGCCATCGGAAATGACTCCGGGGAGTTTTGGACGGCATTTCACTGATTGCCTTCTGGAATTCATAGCCGGCCCGCTGCCGGAATTCAGGGCGCGGTTTCACTGCCGCGGCTATCCTGGCTTTAAGCGCCGTCTTCAATAGCGGCTCAAGCTCGGCGGCATGTTCAGGATACCCCGCCAGGCACGACTTAATATCCTCTCCCTTCATCAGCCGGTCGAGACACTCGTCCAGTATGTTTTCAAATTCCTTTGATTTACCCATGATTATTACTCCGTCGCCAGCACTTTACGCAGGGCGACTATGGCACTATGCTGTAAAGCTTTTATAGCTCCTTCACTTCTCCCCATTACCCCGGCAACCTCGGCGATGGATAGCTCGCCGGCAAATCTTAGAGAAATAACCTCCTGCTGCGCCGCAGTTAATTTCCTGGTCGCTATGACTACTTCGTTAATCTCCAATTTCCTTTCCGCCAGATGTTCTGGGTCGCCGTCAGTTGCCGGTATCGGCAGCGATTCATCAAGGGGTACCGTAGCGTGCTTCGATTTCTTCCTGTAGTAATCAACCACCTGATTATGAGCGATACGATACAGCCAGGAAGAAAAAGGCATGCCCTTAAATTTGTAAGAAGAAATGGACTGAAGAGCATTCAGAAAGACCTGTTGAGTCATATCCTCTGCCTCCGTCCGGTCGCCTATTTTGAGAACTATATAGCGATAAATCCTATCGAAGTTCTCTTCATATAATTGAGTTAAAGCCACCTGGTCGCGCTGCTGGGCGCGACGGATAAGACTTTGCTCATCCTGCACCGGAAACTCCCGTCTAATACCCCGATATACCGGGGCTAAAAATTTGGGTGTTACCCCGTGCATATATTATAACGAATAGGATGGTGAAAGGATAGTTTTGAATGTAGGAAATCATTGCTAAATATATGTCTTTGCTTATGTGTAAATTAAGAAAAAATGTTATAATCAGGCAAAGTGTTTGGAGGAGTAAAGAAGAATGGCAATCAGGAATTACGACCGGAAAAAATGCAACGGCTGCGGCATCTGTGTCGCGTGCTGTCCGATGGACGTGCTGCGAATAGACACAGCTGCTAAAAAGGCGGTAATACAGTACCCTAAAGACTGCGTTGCCTGCTGGGGGTGCGAATCATTCTGCCCGCAGGGCTGCTTCGATGTCTCGCCGGAACGGGGGAGAGGCGAACTGGTCTCGCCGTACTAGGGGGATGAATAATCAAGATACAAGATACAAATTCCAAACAAATATCAAATATCGATATCCAAGTTACAAACCGTTTGAATGGAGATTCTTATGAATAATACAGATAAACTAGGGACTGTGATTAAATCCGATGTACTGGTGCTGGGCGCGGGAGGGGCGGGAATGTGCGCCGCGCTTAAAGCCAAGGAAAGTAACGTTGATGTATTGTTGATAGATAAATGCGGTATCGGCTGGAACGGGCAGGTACCCATCGGCGGGGGCATCCTGGCTTACGTTTACCCGGAATACGCGAAAAAATGGGCGGAAAACGTCACCCGGCAAAGCAATTTTTTTAATAACCAGGACTGGACTTTCGCTTTCGGCAATTATATGCATAAATCTACCATGGATTTAGCCGCGATGGGACTGACTTTCTTGAAAAATAAAGGGGATATCAATATCCTCAACTGGGGACCGAACATCTACGTCACCCTCTTCGACGCACCGAAGTCGCTGGTAGCTTTGAAAAAGACGGCCAAGGCGAGGGGCGTGAAAATGATGGACAAGATTTACGCCATCGACCTCTTGAAAAACGACGGGCGGGTTGTCGGGGCTGTCGGCCTGGGGCTGGTGGACGGCAAGACCTACCTCTTTAATGCCAAAGCAGTCATTATTGCAACCGGCAATTGCGGATATATGCATGAGAAAACCTATAGCTCCGTTCTTGGCGAGGGACCGGCAATGGGCTACCGCGCCGGGGCACAGCTGGTCAACGCCGAATTCGGCAGCAGCTACGTCTGGGGCATCAAGACCCTCGGCAAAGAACTCATGGGGATACATTTTTACCTGTACCTGGAGAATGCCCGCGGCGAGAAAATCATGGGCAAACATTATCCGGAGCTGATGGTGGGCAAGCACTCGGTCTATACCTTCGACCCACGTGTTATCGATGCCATGCAGAAAGAAGTCAAAGCCGGTCTCGGCCCTATATATTTAAACCTGATGGGACTGTCTGATGCTGAGGTTGCCGGACTGGCGGAAGACCGTGTTGAAGGGCTGACACAACTGATGGCTAACGACACGATGAAACTGCTTCGAGAGAAGGCAGGCATAAACCCGTCTAAAGAGAGAATGGAGATGTGGGCCAGGTATCTTTACGGAGGCGGGGGGCTACGCATTGATATCAACGGCAAGACGACACTGGACGGACTTTACGCCGCCGGCAGCGCTTCCAGCAACAGCTGGTCAGGCGGCGGAGGCGGACAGGGAGGCCTAGGCGTGCAGTCCGCAGCAGTGACCGGGTTCGTGGCGGGAGAAAACGCCGCCAAATATGCCGGTGAAAATAGTCGACTTGATATCAATGTTGAACAGGCAAAAGGCATGATTGACAGAGTATTGAATCCCATGAAACACAAGGGCGATGTTGATGCTGCTGAAGTCGCTTATAGAGTCCATGAGGCGGTAGTCCCCATGAAGTACAACCGCCAGCGCGAGGCAAGCAGGATGAAAGAAGCGCTGGGAATCGTACAAGACGCACGAAACAAGTTGAGTCGCGTTCAGCCTCGTGATTTCCATGACCTGGCGCGCTATCATTCGGCGGATAGCATGGTAATAGCTGCCGAATTCACGTATAGCGCAGCTCTAATGCGAGAGGAAAGCCGGGCCGGGCATTTCCGTGAAGACTTTCCGCAAAGAGACGATAAAAACTGGTTTAAGTGGATAACGATAGAGCAGAGAGACGGCGCTCCCCTGCTAGCCACCCTGCCCGTGCCGGTGGAGAATTACAGATGGAAGCCATAATAATCGTTAACAAAATAAGGCCAGGTAGAGAGGGTTCGTAACCCTCTTTCCAAAACATAAAAAACTGTCCGAAAAACTTAATAGATTATTTATAATATTGGCAGTACTTGAATTAAGTCTTAATCATCCAATTCAGTTGTATCGTTGGTGTATCGTTAATTTTGATTATTGCCTGGTATGAACCGTCATAAAATTTATCACTTTCAGGTTTTATTATGATGTTGATTCTCATAGTGTTTTCTATAAAATCTTCTATGGTAGAAATTATACCATTAGATGATAACTCAATAGTTTGATTATTCAATGAAACATTTGCTTTTATTCTAGTACCATCAGGTACTGTATCTTCAAATATTATAACTAAATACAATTCCTTAATCCCAGAAGGAAACACAGCAGGTAAAATCTTAGTATCATTTGCAGAATCACCGGTTGCTACAAAGGAATCTATAATTTTTATTGGAGGTTGCGGAGTGGCTATTATTAACAATGGTGGCGTGGATGTTTCAACTGGTGGCGCGGATGTTTCAACCGTGCCTTGTGGTGCAGATATTGTAGCCGTGTTGCATCCGGTAAAGAGTAGTAAAATAACAAGTAATCCAGTAGTTATCATCTGAAAAACTATATTGTATTGCTTCATCTTTACCTCCAGTAAAATAAAAGGATAGTTTTTTGACTTAAGTAACTCATACAAAAAATTACACTAAGTATAAAAAAAAATTTCCTCTTTGTCAATCAAATTCCTTGATTAAAAGTACTCCCCTTTGACTTTTTGTTTTTAGCTGGATATCATGGAAATAGATTCCCCTTGGAGTGACTGATGTACACAGACATGTTCAGCGCGTTTTTAGCCAGCGATGATACATTGCGGATATATCAAGATGAAACGCTCATCTTCTCATCGCAAAAAGACCAACTCCTGCCTTTGTTAGAGTACATCACGGATTACGGCTCGGAGCAGCAGCCGGTTACTTTATTCGATAAAATCATGGGTAATGCCGCCGCTCTGCTGGCGATAAAGGCAACCTGCCGCGAGGTATATAGTCCGCTAGGCAGCGAACTCGCTATAAAAACGCTGGAGAAATTCGGCATCGAATACCACCTCACCGAAATCGTCCCCTATATACAGCGACCGGACGGCAAAGGTATGTGCCCTATGGAAAAACTATCCATCGGAAAAGAGCCCGAGGAATTTTATCAGGAAATAAAAACGCGTATTGAAGCCAATAAAAAATAACACCGGAAGGAAACAACATGGAAAAGATTAGATTCGGAAAGACAGGAATGATGGTAACCAGGCTGGGCTTCGGCGGAATACCCATCCAGAGGCTTTCAGAAGATGATGCCGTTAAAGTAGTTAAAAGGTGCCTCGACCTGGGAATAAATTATTTCGATACAGCAAACGGTTACAGCACCAGCGAGGAGCGTATCGGCAAGGCGGTAAAGGGGAGGCGTCACGACGTTTATATAGCCACCAAGACCTTTCCCGGCACGCCTGAAATCATCGAGAAAAACCTAGACCTTAGCCTTAAACGACTGGACACCGATTACATCGACCTGTACCAGTTCCACGGCATCAATGATCAAGCCACCCTCGATAGAATCCTCGACCCTGAAAACGGGCTTTATAAAGTATTCGAAAAAGCGAAAAAAGCCGGGAAGATAAGGCATATCGGCATAACATCGCACCAGATGGAAGCCGCCAAAGCCGAGGTAAAAACAGGCCGCTTCGAGACGATGATGTTCCCTTTCAATTTCATCACCAACGAACCCGCCAAAGAACTTTTACCCCTGTGCCGTGAACAGGACATGGGATTTATCGTAATGAAACCGCTGGCTGGAGGTATGCTGGATAACGCCAATATCGCTTTCAAATATCTCCTCCAGTTTCCGGACGTTGTCACCATACCCGGCATTGAAAAGGTGCACGAAATCGAAGAAATTGCATCCTTTTATCAAAAGCCACATAAGATAACCGCCGCCGAACGCAAAGAGATGAAACGGATGACAGAGGAGCTGGGCACGCGGTTCTGTCGGCGCTGCGATTACTGCCAGCCCTGCTCACAACAAATACCCATATCGATGGTTATGACCTTCCCTTCCTTCGTTAAACGACTGCCGCCTGACTGGTATTTAAAGAGCGCATTCATTCCCGACGGCATGGCGAAAGCCGCCAACTGCACCGAGTGCGGCGAATGCGAGGAGAGGTGCCCCTTTAATCTACCCATCCGGGAAATGATTAAGGAAAACTATAATCTTTACGAAAAGGTAAAAGCAGCCAACGCCT
>Ga0154618_176_pt2 | contig 25305 bp, 22 predicted proteins | sample Rifle2008BG13ft_FD_116047 | JGI IMG/M metagenome (GOLD analysis project Ga0154618, IMG submission 116047) | Chloroflexi bacterium RBG_13_51_52 | reverse complement strand
CGGTTCCCCCCTCCGCCTTTCCGAGACGCCGGGCAGGGTTTATCAAGGCGCCCCCGCTCTCGGAGAACACACCGAAGAATTGCTTTTTTCTATTCTCAACAAGAGTCGACCAGAAATCCTGGCTTTAAGAAAAGAGGGCGTCATAAATTAATTGGGCAAAATACCTCTTTTCAAAGCTCTATCGCGGCGAAAAATCCTTCCGATGTAGCGCTGTATAAATTACCCTTCTGATTATGGCAATCTCCGATAAACTTTACATCAGGGGCGATATCAGCAAACATGGCGATAACCTCTTCGCGCGGCTGCACGCCTAAAGACAGGACGACTGTATCGCAGGGAATTTCCTGCCGGCTGCCGTTTTTATCAACAATAAAAATGCTTTTCTCGGTAATTTCTTCCAGTCTGACTTCTGTTATTATGTCAACTTTTTGCTCTTGCAGCATTCTCCTCAACGTCCGAGTATCTGCGAACGGAGCGTTAGCATCGATTTGCTCCAGCGACAGCATGTCGATTAGCGTTACCTTCTTCCCCTGCTGTGCCAGGTAAAGCGCCGTCTCGGACCCGGTCAGTCCCGCCCCCGCCACAACCACCACCTCACCGACCTTCGCCCTGCCTGTGTCCACATCACCCGCTAGTACAACATTTTCACCACTTATGCCGGGGATTTGAGGGATAAAAGGCACCGCTCCCGCAGCGATAATAACAACATCCGGTTTCTCTGCACTTACACTTTTCGGCGTCGCTTCCGTGGCAAATCTAACTTTAATATTCGGGTCACTTACAGTGGTGCGGACAGCCCAGTCGAGGTACTGCTTCATGTCCGCTTTAAAAGTTACTGCCGCAGCCATGGTTATTGTCCCGCCCAGATGGTCGTCTTTTTCATACAGGATGACTTCATGCCTCCTCCCCGCTGCAGTCCTGGCTGCTTCCATGCCGGCCGGTCCCCCACCGATAACGATAACTTTTTTCTTCCGCGAAGGCGGTGGGGGGTTTATAAACTCGGCTTCCCTCGCCGCCAGCGGATTCACAGCGCAGCGCAGTGGTAGGAAAAAGGGGTGTGCCCGCGCGATGCACATGTTGCAGCGTATGCAGGGCCGGATGGTATCTTCCCTACCGGCCTTCGCCTTGTTGACTAATTCCGGGTCGGCGATAAAAGCCCGGTTCATCGCCACCATGTCCGCCCTGCTTTCCGCGATTATCTTTTCCGCTAAAATGATATCGATTGAACCGAGGGCGGTCACGGGTATCTTTAGCTCTTTTTTAAAGCGCTCCGCGTAATGCACATTTACGCCCCTTGGAACATATGTGGGCTGAATCATTAAATGACTTACCCCGGGCACGAAGAGGTTCCCCACTGACACATGTATAAGGTCGATTTTCTCCTGGATGCTTTTCACGAACTCCAGCTGCTCCTCTATCGTGAGTCCGCCCGGCACCAGTTCATCGGCGCTGATGCGGTACTCTATAGCCAGCCCATCCCCCACCTTATCCCTGATAGCCTCCAGTACTTGGGTAGCGAATCTCGCCCGGTTTTCAAAGCTTCCCCCGTAGCTGTCAGTTCGCTTGTTTTTCCGCAGAGACAGGAACTGACTGATAAGGTGCCCGTGCGCGCCGTGAATTAGAATCATATCCATGCCGGCTGCCAGGCAGCGGAAACCGGCTTTAGCATAACTATCGATGATGTATTTTATTTCTTCTACCGACAAATCGTTTGGTGAATATTGCTTACCAGGCTCGAAGTAGGTAAGTTCGATTGAAGCTTTTACGCCGTACTGCTTTATGGCTTCAGCCAGCCGGTTCAAGCCACCGATGCCCTTGTCTGTGCCCAGGCTCAAGATATGTCCCGCTTTCACGGCGGTTTCATTCATAATCGGCGTATCTCCGATGGTCACGATGCCCGCACCGCCCCTGGCAAATGCCTTCTCCCACTCGATTAGCTCCCGCGTCACATCGTTGTCGATACTTGCCAGGAACGGCACGCAGGGCGCCGTCTCGATGCGGTTTTTTACCGTCATCCTGCCTATTTTTATAGGTTGAAAAATGTGTCTGAAATTTCCCACCTTTTTATTCACCTCAACTGAAAATCCCGGCTAACGTATTATAGCAAAAATTTCGCGTGCAGGCTTTATTTGACAAGCACCAATGTTGAATGCGACAATTGAGAAAAATTGTTTCCCTTAATAATTTTTCATCTTACGCGGATATTTGAATTCAATTAGGATACACAACGAAACTCACCCGTAACTATAAGGAGGAATGAATCTGTGGCTCTTTTAGAGGAAATGATAAAAGGGGAAAAAACACTAAAAAACTATATCGGCGGTGAGTGGGTCGAGTCTAAAGGTGAGCTTGTGGATGTAGTCAATCCCGCCAATTGTAAGACAATTGCCAGGGTACCCATATCCACTAAAGAAGAAATAAATTCCGCTGTAGTGGCTGCTAGAGAGGCGTTCCCCGACTGGAGAAGGACTACTCCTCTTGCCAGGTCCAGGCTACTCTTCAGGTTGAAAGACCTGCTCGAAGAAAATTTCGAGGAAGTCAGCCGCATCCAGACACAGGAGCACGGCAAGACCATTGACGAATCACGCGGTGAGACAAGGCGTGGTATTGAAAACGTTGAGGTGGCCTGTGGTATCCCCACACTAATGCAGGGGTACTATTCGGAGGACATCGCTCACGGCATCGACGAGTGGGTAATTCCCACCCCACTGGGGGTTTTCGGCATTATCGGACCTTTCAACTTCCCCTGGATGATTCCGCTTTGGTCAGCACCATACGCTGTAGCCACCGGCAATTGCGTCATCATCAAGCCATCCAGCGAGGTCCCCAACAGCCAGACGCGGCTCGCGGAGCTTGTCGAAGAGGCCGGTTTCCCGCCCGGCGTCTGGAATGTGGTCCACGGAGGAAGGACCGTCGTCAATGGCATGCTTGACCACACGGATATTACCGGAATAACCTTCGTCGGCTCGACGCCAACCGGGAGAGATGTTATCTATAAAAGATGCGGGGAAACTGGTAAACGGGTCATCGCCCAGTGCGGCGCCAAGAACTTCATGACCATTATGCCTGACTGCGATATGGACAGGACGGTGGCTGCCATGATGACCTCTTATTTCGGCAATGCCGGTCAGCGCTGTCTGGCAGCGGCCAATGCCGTCATCGTCGGGGACGATGACTCTTTCTACCGGAGCTTCGTACAGAAAGTCGTCGATATGGCCGCCAGTATCCGTATCGGCTACGGTCTGGACGAATCGATACAGATGGGCCCTGTGCGTGACAAAACTAAAAAGGCAAAAATCCTTAAATATATCGAGACCGGCATCAAAGATGGCGCAAAATTGTTACTGGACGGACGTCAAGTCAAGCCGGAAGGCGGTCTACCGGATACCTGTTTCCTAGGACCAACCATCTTTGAGAACGTGCGACCTGATTCACCCGTCGGCTCCGAGGAAATCTTTGGACCGGTCATGAGCATCATGCGCGTCAAAGACCTGGATGAAGCGATTAAAATCAGTAATGCCAATCCCTTCGGTAACGGCCACTCCATCTTCACTTCTAACGGTAAGAGTGCCCGCGAGTTCCAGTACAGTATCGAAAGCGGCAATGTCGGTATTAACATCGGCATCGTAGCTCCGGTGGCATTTTTCCCGTTCAGCGGCATGAAGGACTCCTTCTATGGCGTGCTGCACACCCAAGGCAAGGAAGCTATCCGTTTCTTTACCGAAAGTAAAGTGGTCATTCAACGGTGGTTCTAAAGGGGGAAGATTATTAATGATAATACACACCGCATCCGAAGGCATCACCCTGGCCAGGAAACTGGAAAATGAATCGGCTGAATTCTACGAGCATTTATCCCAGAAATACACTAAAGATGCTGAAACTTTCCTGTCTTTTTCCAGAGAGAACAAGAAAAATGTTATTCAAATAGACAGGGTGTATTACGGCGTTATCACCGATGCCATCGAGGGGGGCTATGCCTTCAACCTGGATCCGGATAATTATGCCTTTAGTATCGGGATACCGGAAAATGCCAGCTATGCCGATATCCTGAAGCAGGCCGTGGAGATAGAAAATAAGATTATTACATTCTATACCGATGCTGCCGGGCAGTCGGATTCTTTGATGGCGGATGTTCCCCGGGCTTTCCGACTGGTAGCAAAGAAAAGAGAAAGTCGCCTGGAAAAGCTGCAGCAGCTGCTCTAGCCTGTTTTCGGCCGACTCGGTGGCTGGTGGCCGGTCGCGTAAGCTTTCCCGTCGCGAATCTCTATATATTTCATATCAACCAGCGCGTCCAGTAAAACACCCATTAATACAGGTGTCAGCGGTGGAGAAATTTTCTCCCTCTCGAAGTCAGTAAATCTGTTAATGATTTCGTCGGTTTTTATTCCCGGTTCCTTTTCTATTTTTCCCAGAATAGCTATTTCCCTCTGGTAAAAGGGCTGGGCGTAATCGCTATCGCTCAAATCAATCGCTTCACAACTAAAATGCGCCAGCGTCCGGGTATCCCCGCACACAAAATGTCCTCCCCGGGCTTTAGGGGTGTCCGGGTCGGGGACTTCCAGGGGACGGAATCCCGCGCCGTCGTATTTGTCCATAGCAGGGTCTCTGGCGTCATGCCCCCTGTAGCGGTACATCACATTCTCGACATACTTGTTCCCCAGCAGGTAAATGCCATGAATAACCGGTATCATTGAAGCCAGCAGTCCCGGGCATATTCTGCCGGTAAAGTTCACCCCGTCATAATAAAACTCGTCGCCGATTTTATAGTTAAAGTGGCAGGGATAGTCCTTTTCGTCACCCTCGAAGGAAACCAGCTTACACTTCACTTTAAACATCTTTCACCGCCTTTAAAACTCATAGTCTCCGTGAATTGTGTAAACGATTATATCTTAGTATATACAACTAAAACAACCGTTTTGCCTGCATAATCTCCCCATGTATATTTTTCGCCTGTGATGATATTGAGATATCGCATAGCTGCTCAAGGTATAGACAATTACTCTAAGAACAAAATATAATTATATACAACGATGTTCTCTGCTTTCGGCAATTTCGCCCAGAAATACCGGTTTTATATTCTGGCGGTCTGGCTCGTCCTCACCGCCTTTCTGGTATTTCAGGCGCCGTCACTATCAGAGGTCGGCGTCACTGACCAGAGTCAATTCCTCCCTGAAAAAACCGAGTCCGTCTACGCCCGTAACCTTTTAAATGAAAAATTCGGCTCCGGCTCGCAAGAAACCAGCAGCGGCTTGATCGTCGTTTACAACGAAGCAGGCCTTAATGAGCAGGATGAAAACCGGGCTAAGCAGCTGCGTACCTGGCTTATTTCCGCCAACGGTCCCGAAGTAGTCAGCCGAGTTACCTCGGTATTCGATAGTGAAGCCCTGCGTTCTTCCCTCGTCAGCGCCGATAACACCACCATGATGCTATCCGTCGAATTTTCCACCGCGGCACTGGACGATAACGTTAAGCAGGCAATTAAAGAAATACGCCAGCAGTTCGCTCTTTATCCAGAGACATCTTTCTATTTCACCGGAAGTGTCGGCTTTATTCACGACCTCTTTGATTCGGTCCAGCGCACCATCGACCAAACGACTATCGTAACGATTATACTGGTAATTGTCCTGCTTCTCATTGTCTATCGCTCGCCGATTGCCGCTATGGTGCCTCTGGTGGCTATAGGTGTCAGTTTCCTGGTCTCGCGGGGTATCATCGGCTTTCTCGCGGAAGCCGGATTAAGCGTTTCCACGGTAATCGATGCCTACATGGTGGTCACTATTTTCGGCGTCGGTACTGATTATTGTCTGTTCATCATCTCTCGTTTCCGCGAAGGAATATCACGGTCAGACCATAAGCAAGGTATCGCCTTTACGATGAAACAAATCGGCCCGGTCATCGTGGCCAGCGCCATAACTGTTATCATCGCCTTCCTCTGTTTAAGTGTTTCACGTTTCGGGATGACCAAGACCAGCGGTTATGCCCTTGCCATCGGCATTACCGTTACGCTGGCTGCCGGACTAACCTTGGTGCCGGCCCTTATGTCTATATTCGGACGTTTCCTCTTCTGGCCCACTAAAACCACGCCCAAGCCCGATTTGAAGCCAAAAAAGAGAAGACTGGGCTGGGCGAAAACCGGAGAGTGGATTTCCCGCCACCCGGTATTGACCGCCGTGCCTATTATTATCGTGCTTATTATCCCCTATTTTGCGATTCCCGGACTCACGCTATCTGCAAACGTTTTAACCCAGTTGTCTTCCGGTGAAGAATCTTCTCAAGGTCTAAATATCATCAGAGACCATTTCCCGGTCGGCGAGCTATCGCCGCTGGTCCTGGTAATGCAATCTAAAGACAGCAGCCTGCTTACTCCGGACTCACTTGAAGGCATCGACCATGTGGCGCAGGCTTTGACCACGTCCGAAGACCTTTTAAGAGTCGATTATCCTTCGATTGCCGGTCGCCAGCTTATCAGTCTCGGAGAACAGGCAAAAACTCTCGGTGCTATGGTAGCCGCGCCCGGTTTTAATTTTAATAATCTGGCTCTGCTGCAGTCGCAATCCGGCCGATTGGAATCTCTGGCAATGGACTATCCCGGCGTCACTCAAAGCCCGAATTTTACCTCGTCGTTGATAATTCTTCCCCGGGTTTCGGCTCTAGCCGACCAGCTTGGTACGGCGTCGCCGTCGGAGCTTACAGCCATTATCTCCCAGCTTCAGACCTCGCTTTACGACCTCGGTGATGCTCTAACGGCTCTGGGCAATGAGTTCGAGTTGAACGGCAGTGGCACATTTGTCGAATGGCTTAAGGCGGTCTATTTCTCCGTCGACGGCACTGCTGCCAGGATGTACTTGATACTCGATGCCGACCCCTATTCCAATGACGCTGTGCTCGCTCTTCCCAGGATTCGTGAAGCTGCTGCCGTCGCTTTCGCTGCCTCCGACCTGCTGGATGTTGGACATTATATCGGCGGTGAAACCGCCCTCCATACCGATATGGTAACTACCAGCAACGACGACCTTACTATCGTCATTGTAGTTACTTCTATCGGTATTCTGGCCGTCATCGTCATATTGCTGCGCAGTCTTTTAGCCTCGCTCTACATGGTCGTGACGGTATTGCTCAACTACGGCGCCACGCTCGGCATTACCACCTGGATTTTTATAGATATACTTAAATTCGATAGCCTTATCAATATGCTGCCGGTATTCGTCTTCGTCATGCTGGCGGCTGTGGGCGCGGACTATAACATCTTCCTGGTATCGCGTATCCGTGAAGAATCTGAAAACAAGTCCATTAAAGAAGCGGTGCACCTCGCCGTGGCTAATACCGGCAACGTTATTACTTCCTGCGGTATTATCCTGGCTGGTACTTTCGCCACCCTGGCAAGTTCGTCCTTCCCCATGGTTCTCCAGATAGGCACGGCGATTGCTCTCGGTGTGCTGATTGACACCTTCCTGGTGCGAGCGCTCCTGGTACCCTCGCTGGCGGCTTTATTCGGACGCTGGAACTGGTGGCCCTCACCCCTGTTCCGTAAAATGAAAAAAGACTAGCGTGGGTGCTTTTAACTGCTGCCGTCCTGCTTATCTGTATTTTTTTTGCTCCGGAAGCTATATTTTCGCCCCACCTTTTCCCCGCGTTTATTACCCGTCCGCCCCATGATTAACTCCCAGTCAGATATCTCGGACACGCGCCGTACTTCCTTTATTTTTCGCTGCATGAAAATAACCACTATGCCCCGAAGCATGCCAGAAATAATAAACAGGGTGCGCAACTGATAGGTAAACAAAACCGGCAGGTGAGGTGTTATATACCCACCTATCAGAGCACCGAGACAGCAGGCAATCCCATCCATCGCCCCGAATATAGCCAACTGCTTGGTCCTGTTTTCCGGTTCTGAAGCTTCATAAGCGAAATTGACACCCGCCAGCCCGAATCCCGACCAGGCGAATCCACTCACTATGTTTGCGGCAACCAGGTAAAATACGTTTTCGTTAAAAATCCACAATATCGGGACGATGGGAAGAATCATAGATGTTATCCGTATAACCTTGAGATTGCCGACCACATCCGCCCGGCGTCCCCAGAACGTTAAAAACACCAGGGTGGATATTTGGGCGGACGAACTTACAATGACATACGTGATATAGCTGAAATTCAAATCCCGCAGCATGAAAACGGCAAAGAAAGGTGCTGATATTAAAGCGCAAAAATCTACCAGCGAGAAATACAGCATGAATTTCCCCAGGTTCGAAGAGCCTGCTTTTTTTATCATCTCCAGCAGGTTGGGCCCCTTCTCTTTACTCCTTACCTGCACGGGCTCATATTGGCGGGATAGAAAGAAAAACGAAAGCAGGCGGAACATCGCCGCTCCGGCAAAGAGAATGGTATAACCAGTGTAGATTGTGCCGGTGAATAACTGCAATATGCCCCCGCCTATAAACTGGAAAACGAGGGTAATAAAACCTGCTATCCTCCCTCTGGAGCCGAAATATCTCCCTCTCAAGCGTGTCGGCACCAGGTCCGCCATCATGCTGCCCCAAGCCGGATTGGCGATCGCCCCCAGCACAACGCTTACCGTCACAAACCCTATCAACCACCATACCGGAGAGATATTGAAAAAATAGGGCACCAGCAGGATAGGTATAAACATTACCGCGTGCAGAAAGACTACGGGTAATATCAGACCCTTGCGGCTGCCGGCTCTTTCCGATAGGTCGGGCGATGCCAGCTGCGAAATCGCCATGGCAAAGCTTGGCATACTTGACAATAGACCTATCTGGACACTACTCGCTTTCAGTTCCAGTGCCAGAGGTGTGATATAGTTCTGTGTCAGCCCCAGCATAGCGGCATAGGCGCTTCCGTCAAGCACGCTTAGTCTTAGACTTTTTCTTACTTGGCGTTGTATTTGTTTGGTTTTCACTCGTTTTTTATACCCTTGATTAAAAATATAAAAAAACCTTAGACGATTATCGCTCTAAGGTGTGTTAGCAACGGTAGGTATGAATAGAAATTATCGCCTTTAATTCTTCCTTATCCTGCCCTCCCCTCCGTAAATTTCTTTCTCATTCTGCTTTCTCCGGAGTTTCCTAAAAGTATTTCCCTGCTTTTCAATAAATATCAAGCAACTATCATATCCTAATTAAAGTAAAAACGCAAGTAGTATAATACGACCGCCTATTCTTTTACCCCTCGAATGTACTCGCCCCCCAACCCCACTGTAAAATGAAATATCGGCCTTTCTACTTTCCTCACGATTAACGGGCAGTGCGTCATACCCGCCGGTATGTAGGCTAAAAAACTCTTGGTCATAATATGCTTTTCGCCATCGAGCCACAGTTCCACCTCCCCACAAAGGTCCTGCGGATTACTAAAATCCGTGCCGAAGAATGTGATTGTTTCGGTAAAATCATGGGTGTGCGCCTGGGCGGCGGGCTTCTCCGAGGCGCACTCCGGCCATATCCATACGCACTCCGAAACAAAAGCCCCAGGGACAACATCCCCATCCAGCCACATTACATGCGTGGGCATAGCCTGTCCGCCACCGGATGGTCTTCCCGCCCATTTTCTCTCGCCGGGAAACAGCTTTTCCGCTTTTATATCCGTCACGATGTATTTGCGGGTTTTTAATTTAGCCATTTTTCCTTTCCCCTTCCTTTATTAAACGTGCCATAAAAAAGTCGCCCGGACTCTCCTTGTTTTCACCTGAAAAGCCCGGGCACTCTGGAACAGACTTATTTTTTCGGCCGGTTGGGAGGATTCCGCTGGATTAGCGGTATTTTCTCCCCCCTAGCTATTGCCGCCCTTGCCCTGGTCATGTCGCCGATATCGAATCCCCACCCTTCCTTAAGCGTCCCCGCCCCGAGCATTATTGCCATCTCGATGTGATGTCTTCTTACCTCGTGCCAGATTAGAGGCCCGTGCACCACGCCCTTGGGAATAAACATGGCGTAGTTGGTTTTAAACTTCATCTCTTCTCCGCCGAGCCCGAAGGTCATGTCCGCGCCGAGGTCCTCGGGATTATCCGGGTCGTTGCCGATATGCATGACTATCTCATCGAAGTTATCATGCTTCATCTCGCGGATAGTATCCGTTACCTTCCATATCCAGCCGAACTCAATATACGTCTTAATGCCTTGTATCTGGGTTTCGCTCATATAAGTCATCGTGGGACTCTGCCGCCCTTGACCCGAAATCGCCCCGGGCGACTCTCGCATCGGACTGCGTATTACGTACTGCTCATAATCAAAATTATTTTTCTTTGTCGGCTTCTTTGCCGCGGCTTTACTGCCCTTCCCCCACTCTTTCAGCGGGTCGCCCGTCCCCAGCGTCATCAGCATTTCCAGATGGGGCTTCTGGAATTTCTTCCAGGTAAACGGCCCGTGCGGTGTACCTTTCGGTATATATATGCCCGTGGTCGTATTGAAAGTTATCGCCTGCCCCCCGATATATACTTCTATCTCCCCACCCAGCACCTGCGGCTTCGCTGAGTCTTTACCCCAGTAGATTATAATCTCGTCATAATCATGCACCTGTTCGTAAGAATGCGGGTTCGACTGCGGGATATCATTTATCCATGCGATTTCTATATAATTTTTAGCTTCGGGTATCTGTTTGCGGCTTATCAAAGTCATCGCTGGACTCTGTCGCCCTTTGTAGTTGCCTGACTCGTAAAGAGGCTTACTTACCACATATTTCTCAAACTGATTTTTAGCCATGTTGATTTGTCCTCCTGAACACTAAATGGGATTCATGCCTATGATAGAGTATTGTATTAATCGTGTCAAAATAACTTCAGGCGCGGGGGTTTAAAGCCACCTGGTAATATAAAATTACTCCGGCGATGATAAGTAATAACGCGTATTCTGTCACTGAATTTTAGTTTTAGAAGCACTATATAATTGCTTACGTTCAATCCATTTAACAGCCCCGTAAAACATCCAGTTGTAATTTAAAGAAACCCCGCAAATCGCCAGAATAAAAAAGATAATAGCGTTCAACTGGAACAATACCATGACGGGAATAATAACAAAGCAAGAATACACCGCTCTAACCAGATTCGGAGTACCGCCGAGAAAATGTATAATCGGTAAAATAGGTATAACTATCATCGTGCCAAGCCAGATGAAAAACGCTTTGAAAATATGCCCCTCACCCTGTAATGTCTCTTTACCCCAAAATACTACGGTCTTGTTACTCAAAGTCACCCCCTATATGCGGTTCTAATATAAATTTTAATAATGTTACTATTATTTTACTCAGGCGTCAAACCTCTTTCCCCGGTTCAATGGTTAAATCTAAAGGAATACACTGCGGGATTATATAGCAAACGCCCTTAGTACCCCGCTGCCTAAGCGCGGGGGTTTAAAGCCACCTGGTAATATAAAACCACCCCCGCCGCGATGATTGCAGTCATCAACGGTATGCTTAACTTCCGCGGGAACCTGGCGATAATCAGAGAACAGACAATCCCCACTGGGAACAGCCCCGGCAGGTAATAGCGTGAATATCTGAAGAAAGAACTGTCGCTTCTCAGGTACTCTGCTGTAAATTCATATGTCATATAAAGCAGATAAACACTTAAAAACCAACCAATCATCACCAGCAACGTTCCCCAAGGCAGCTCATTACGCAGGCTCGACCACCTCCCGGCCGGATTGTCCTTTTTATGAAATAGCTTGAAATACAACACCGCGCCTATACCGGGTATGCCGATGACAAGGAGAGGAAATCCTTCGATTAAAGGTATCGGCACGCTTTTCAGGTTTTCAATGATTATTTTCAGCGGCAGCGACTGCCCATCTGCTGTGACCTGCCCCAGGTACTGGTAGGCGAAATTGACCGGGAAGCGTGTATAATTATAGCCGTAGTCCAGCGGCGACCCAAAAACATAGTTATTATATATCATCAGCACCGCCATTGCGATACCGGCTCCCGCCGCTACCGAAGGTATCTCCCAGGTCAATCTGACTCTTTCCCCTTTATAAAATGCAACGATACGCGTTATCGCGAAGTGCAACGCCAGTATAATCGCCACCAGCAAATTAGATTGGCGTGTCACAACCGACCAGCCTATCACTAGGAATGCTAAAAACAGCATTAAGCTACCGGTCAACGGACGGTACTTATTCCTTTCGAGCTGGTAATAAAAATAGAGTCCACCTCCCATTGCCAGGAAAGCCAGCGAGGCGAAGGTGTCCATGTAAGCACGGTTGAACATTATCAGCCCGATGGGTGTAAACAGCATCAACAGCGAACCGATACAGGCTGTTTCCTCGTCCCGCAGGCGTTTCAGCAGCAGGTACATCACGATTACCATGCCCGCCGCCAGTAAAACGTTTCCCCAGCGCGGTATGCCCAGCCACTCGAAAGGGACGAGGTAAAAAATATAGCCCGGCGCTTTCTCTACCGCCCATCTGCCGTTGCTTACTTCTACATACTGCACCAGTATGCCGCCCTGTCGCCCAGCTTCTCGCACCTGCTGGTTGTGCAGTTGGTCATCGATTACCAGCTTGCCTTCGGAGAAGTTCTTCACCCCGTAGTAATACGCCCAGGGAGAAGCCCCACTCATCTGCGCCGTAATGGCAAGGACCAGAATTACCGCTGCCACCAGCCCTAGCGCCGTGATGACGCGGTAAACGTTAATATGCTTAAAAACAATCGATTTTACCGTCATGTATTGTTCCACAACAGCCCCAGCGTCGTTTTAAACAAAAATGTATGCATGAAAGCGTATTGTATGCTTTCTCTGCAATTCATTCAGTTGGAGATAATCTATTAAAACCCGTAAAATGTCGCTATTTCATCCAGCGACTCACGGTCACGTAAATCTTTATTAACAGGGTTTTCCCAGTCCGGATAGCCTATGGATATCCCCAGCGCGATGAGCTTATCTTCCGGTATGCCTAGTTCTTTTCTTATTATATCGGGATACACCACCGCCATTGCCTGGGCGATTGTCCCCAATCCATAGTTCGTTGCCAGCAGCATGATGTTCTGCACCGCGGAGCCGGAATCATACAGCGCCCAGACATTGACACCTTTTTCCTGATAAACCAGGTTTTTACCAACAAGTAAATAGATGCAGACAGGAGCGCCATAATGACGGAAGTTACTCGTAAATCGTGCTTCCATCTCTTCAGGCGTCGCCTGGCTAGTGCGTCCCCTCATTTCTTTGACCTGCATTTTCTTGATACGGGTCATATAAGGCTCGGGGAACTCACCGGGGCGGGCGACTTCCGACTGCGAATTCTGCATCGCCTTCATACCCCTCTTCACAAAGCCGTCCTCTATCACCTTGAGCTTCTTGCCGGTCGCTATGGCAAACTCCCAAGGTTGGGTATTCGCCCACGACGGCGCCCTTAAAGCCTGCTCGATTATTTTCTTAAGCAAGTCCAGCTTCACGGGGTCGGACTTAAAAGCCCTTATGCTTTTTCTTTGTTTAATTGCTTCGATAACATCCATTTAAACTCGTTCCTCCTTCATATTCTCAAAGATATCTCGATAGCGGGATTATTTATTATCATCGGTCGAGGTTTTTCTCGACTTTTTCGGTACGCGCTTTTTCGCCTCCACCTTTGCTGCCTCTTCCTTTTTCACCTCGACCTCTGCCTCCTCCTCCTTTTTCCTTCCGAATCTCGGCCAGTCCGGCGTGAGAATCCTGGCATACAGGTTGGGCAACGGGGTTTTTTCCAGCAGCAGTACGAGTATGGAAGTGAAGATGATGCTGAAAACGATAATTCCATAAGTAATATTTTTTATTATGTCCCCGCCGACTATCCCCTGCTGCATCGGTATGCTGGCAAGCACCACGGCTGCAAGACCTTTAGGCACCATCACCGCCATGACGGATAAGTCCTTCTTCGGTATCGCCTTCCTTATGGATACCTTTACCGCTGGTATCCGCAGGACAAACGCCACTACGGTAAATATCAACGCCAGGATGATAAACCAGCTGGTGATAAGTTCCAGTGAAATCCCCAGGTATATAAAGAAAAACGTTTTCAGCAGGAAAGCCACCTCGCTGAAAAATACTTTTTCCGTCTCGCTAAGCCCCACCGGCTCTTTCATCGTCGGCGTTCTAAAAATGGGTATTCGAATCGTCTCGATATTGCCTATCGTTACCCCGAAAGCCAGCGCGGCGATAGGCCCGCTGAATCCCAGGATTTCCACTACACCGTAGATAATGAAAACAAACGCCGGCGTCGTGAATATGGCGTTCTTGATGATATGTATCTTGTTTAGCAGGACCGACCATATAAGCGCGCCGACGATGCCGAATATCAGGGCGACAACGAATGAAGCTATCAGCTTGCCCGAAACGGAAGCGAATTCAAACGTACCGGCGGTATATGCCTGTATCAGCGCCACTGTAATGACGATACTTAATACATCATTGACCGTCGATTCCACCGAAAGCAGTGTCTGCGTTTCCTCTTTTACCTTGAGTTGCCTTACCAGAGGTATTACCACCGCCTCTGATGTGGAGCCAATCACCGCCCCCAGGATAAATGCCGGCAAGACCTCGAGGTCTGTGAGCCATATTGCCAGGCCCGCCACCACGAACATCGTCAGGAAGAAACTCAAAGGCGCCAGTATCATTGCCCCGCCCAGGGCGGAACGCAGCATGCCCAGTTTTAAAGCGATGCCACTCTCGAAAAGTATGATTATTAATGTAATCGTGGTAAAGACCGGCCCTATCGATCCGAATTCCATCGGCGTCACCAGTCCCAGCACCGGCCCAACGCAGATGCCGATGATTATCAGCATAAGAACATCCGGTATTCTCGTCCGGCTGAAGATGCTGGAAAACAGGTGTGCCAGAAATACCAGGATACCTACAAATGCAATTACCTGCGCAACTGTCTCCACTCTAAAAATACTCCGTTATTGCTTTTTACCCGCAAAAGAGTGTATCTTGAAAATTATGTCACCAGATGCTTGAAACTTCAAGTTTACACCTGACAATTCACCATTTGAATATAATGCCTTTGATGAATTATAATATGCCCGCTATAAAGCTCCGGTCATCCCACTCACAGCGACATATATTTACCGTGGAGGAAAAATGAAAATAGATATATATTCCCATATCATGCCTAAAAAATACACCGAAATCTACGCAAAGAAAAATAAAGCCATTGAGCAGCGCGTCGAATATCGTAGTATCGCCGTAACTGACCTTGAGGTACGCCTCCGGCTGATGAACCGTTATCCTGATATCCTGCAGGTATTGACCATCGCTAATATCCCCCTGGAAACTTTCGCCAAACCCGCCGACGCCATCGAACTGGCAAAAATCGCCAATGAAGAGCTTGCCGAACTGGTGGACAGGTACCCTGATAAATTCGTCGCCGGCGTTGCTTGCCTGCCGATGAATGATATCGATGCCGCCCTGGCTGAAGTCGATAGGGCGATTACTAAACTTGGACTCAAAGGCGTGCAGATTTACAGCCGCATTGACGGTGAACCGCTGGATAATCCTAAATTTAAACCCCTCTGGGAAAAAATGGCAAAGTATGACCTCCCTATCTGGATTCACCCGGCTACCTACGATAAACTGGATAATGATATCGGTCTGTTCAGCTGGCCGTTTGAAACCACATCCGCTATGTTCCGCCTCGTCACCTCCGGCGTCTTTAACGACCACCCCAATCTAAAGTTTATCGTCCATCACTGCGGCGCTATGGTGCCCTATTTCCAGAAACGCATTAAGTGGGTGCTCTCCCTCGTCCCCGGCCTTTACCCCGACCTTAGCAAGCACCCGGAAGAGCATTTCCGCAAGTTCTATACGGATACTGCCGTTTACGGCAATACCTCATCCCTCATGTGCGGCTACGATTTTTACGGCCCCGACCATATTCTTTATGGCACGGATTTCCCGCTGGGTCCCAAATTCGGACTTACCGGAGAAACTATGGAGTCCGTACTGCGCATGGCTATACCCGATGCTGAAAAGGAAAAAATATTTTTCCGTAATGCCGCCGAACTCCTGATGATAGCTCACTAGGCAAGCTATATTGAGGTTATTTCCGTGTATGCATTACCAAAGAGGGATTACAAAACTTCTCTTTGTGACTTTTTTGTCTTGACAGGTGTTATATTAAGTGTTAGAAATAATCCGTAAAATATTAACAAATTAATGACAAATTTGTATTATAATATAATTAGTACCGAGATAAATATATGAAAGACTCGCAAAAAACTCGGCAACAGCTTATCGCCGAATTAAATGAATCGCGCCGGCAGTTGGAAGCTCTGGCGGCGGCTGATACTGAACGTAAAAAATCCGGCAGTGAACCGGGACAATCGGAAGATAAGTTTTACAAAGCCTTCCTCTCCAGTCCCGATATGATTATCATCACCTCGATTAAAGACGGCAAGTACATTGAGGTCAACGATAGTTTTACCAGTATTTCCGGTTACGGCCGTGAGGAATTAATCGGGCATACCGTTGATGAATTCCGCCTCTTCGTAAATCACGGAGAACAGGACCGGATGACACGCCTCTTGCAGGAAAGCGGTAGCTTTAAGAATGAAGAGTTTACCTTCCGCATCAAGTCCGGTGAAATCCGCCAGTGGCTCTGCTCGGCGGAAATCATCAACATTGATGGCGATACCTGCATGATTGCTGTTGCTGCAGATATCACCGAACAAAAAAAGATGGAGCAGGCTTTAATTGAATCGGAGAACAAGTTTGCCAAAGCTTTCCGCTCGAGTCCCCAGGCAATTGCTATCACTACTTTAAAAGAAGGAAGATTTGTTGAAGTCAATGATAGCTATACCCGCCTGACCGGATTCACACGTGAAGATTTAATCGATCATACGGCTCAAGAGTTAAACACCTGGGTGAATCCCGCTGACCGTCAAAGAATAATAAATGTATTAAGACAGAAATCCCACGTCGATAACGAAGAACTGGAATTCCGCACCAAGCCCGGCAGTGTACAGATTATGCTGTTCTCCGCGGAAATAATTAATATCGGCGGTGAAGAATGCCTTATCGCCTCATCAACCGATATTACCGAACGCAAGCAGATGGAGAGTGCCCTCCGGGAGTCGGAGGAAAAGTATGCCAAAGCCTTCCGCGCCAGCCCGGAGATTATCAGCATCTCCAGGCTTTCGGACGGTGTGTTCAAAGAATTTAACGAGAGCTTTCTCCGCGTTTTTGGCTATACGCGCGGGGAAGTTATTAACCGCAAGTCTCTGGAATTAAGCATCTGGGTAACGCCCAGCGACCGTAAAAAAATGCTTAAAAAGCTTAAAGAAGAGGGACGAGTCAGTAACGAAGAATATCTCTTCCGCAACAAAGCCGGCGAAATACGCACCATGCTCTTCTCCGCCGAGGAAATAGAATATGACGGCGAACCCTGTGTGCTGGCGGTTACTAACGATATTACCGACTATAAGCGAATGGAAGTGCAAGCCCTCGAGGCAGAAAACTTAAGACAGGTAGATAGGCTCCGCACGGAGCTACTGGCTAATGTCTCCCATGAACTCCGAACCCCACTTGCCAGCATTAAAGGCTTCGCTACCATGCTTATGGATTATGATAAAAGACTCACCTCGCTGGAAAAAAGGGAATACCTCGAGACTATCGATAAAAATGCCGACCGCCTAGTGGAGCTAATCGAGCAGCTGCTGGAGATGTCACGCCTGGGTGTCGGCATGCTTTCCATCAAAAAAGCCCCTGCTGATATCATTATTCTATGCCAGACTATTCTCGCTGAAGCACGCGTCAGGGCGCCGGAACATATTTTCACCTCAAACCTGCCGCAGAAACTGCCGAAAATCAATATCGATGACCGGCGTATCCGCCAGGTGCTGGACAACGTTATCGATAACGCCGTTAAATACTCCAACCCGGGTACGGAAATAGCCCTATCCGTTAGGAAAACTGGCAACGAAATACTTTTTACCGTGACCGACCACGGCATAGGCATTTCTAAAAAAGACCTGCCCCGGATATTTAGTCGCATGTTCCATTCTCCACGAGGACAAAAATCCGGTGTTCCCGGCGCCGGACTGGGACTGTCAATCTGTAAAGGACTTATTGAAGTGCATGGTGGTAAAATCTGGATTGAAAGCGAAGAGGGTGTCGGGACAAGGTGCTTCTTCACTCTACCTATGGAAAGCCAACTTGTAAAAAAAAATATAGATGAAACCGAGGAAAATACCATCCTCGTTGTCAAAAAGAAACCGATATCCGCACCCAGGGAGTAAACAGCAATATTAAAACTTGCCCGCCAGTGTCTCGTAGGTATCTGCCAGCGCCTGTGGTATTATCTTGACCTCCGCCAGAACCGGCATAAAATTGTTGTCCCCCTGCCACCTCGGCACGATATGGCTATGAAAATGGTCTTCTATGCCGGCTCCAGCCACCTTACCCAGGTTCGCCCCGATATTAAAACCGGCGGGTTTTAATACTTCTTTCAAGACCGCGATACTCCGGCTAGCCAGTTCATAGTGCTCATTCCGCTCCGCTTCAGAAAGATCCTCCAGGTTGCCGGTGTGCCGGTAAGGCGCTATTAAAAGGTGCCCGGGATTATAGGGGTAGCTGTTTAGCATTATAAAGTTCTTCTTGCCTCGATAGAGGATGTAATTTTCTTTATCCTTGTGCTCTTTTGGTAAATCGCACAGGATGCAGCCAGCCGGTTTCTCCGCCTTAATATACTCGATTCGCCACGGCGCCCAGATATATTTCATATGCACTCTCCCTTGCCGTTCGCTCCTGCTATTCTAACCATCAGCATATATTGTAGTCAATAATTCGCTATCTCTCCCTAAATCACTCTCTTTGCTTTGAGCTCCGCCATTTCTCCCCGGCTCATCCCCAGCAGCTTCCCGTATACATAGTCGTTGTCCTGCCCCGGCGCTGGCGCTCCCCGATTATATTCTGCTGCTGATTTTGATAATTTTATAGGTGTGGCATCCACAAATGGAATCCCTTTATCCTCGATTAAAAAGCCCCGCGCCCTTAACTGCGGGTCTTTAACGATATCTGCTGCATCCTGTACCACTCCCGCCGCCACCCCGTTTCTCTGGAGCCGTGCCATTACCTCCACCGCTGTATATTTACAAGTCCAGCCGGAAATCAGCCTATCCAGTTCCTCTTTATGGTCTAATCTGGTGGACAGTGTGGCAAACTTCTCGTCCTCCGCCCACGCCGGATTCTCCAGCGCTTTCTTTAGTCCCCGCCACTCCTCCTCCGTAAACACGGTTATAGCGCACCAGTGGTTTTCACCCTGGCAGCGGTAAACATCATGCGGTGCCGCTACTAACGATTCATTTCCCATTGGTACTGATTCAGCCCCCTTCAGCAAACTGGTCATTGCTTCAACCTCGGAGATATCGATGTGTTGACCTTCGCCCGTTTTCCCCCGCTTTTCCAGTGCCCCCAAAAGTGCTATGGACGCATACAGCCCTACTGCATGGTCAGCGTAAGAGAACCCCGGCCCTATCGGCAGTTTGCCGGGGAAAGATGTCAGCTGCGTCATGCCGGACAAAGCGTGCACTGTCGGACCAAAACCAGCGTAATCGCGATGAGGTCTTTTCTGCCCCATCACGGACATGCTTACCATGATAACGTCCGGTTTTACCTTTTTCAGATTTTTATAGTCCAGTCCCCAGTTAGCCATCACTCTAGGTGTAAAGTTCTCCACCACCGCGTCGCAGGTAGCTGCCAGTCTCTTTGCCAGTGTCACTCCCTCCGGCTTGTCCATGTTTAAGGTAATCCCCAGCTTGTTGCGGTTCCAGGTGTGATAATACCCTCGTGCCAGGGCGTCATCAGCCTCGGAGGAAATTAGCGGCTGAACTTTAATCACCTCCGCCCCATAATCCCCTAAAAGCCGCGTGGCGTAAGGCCCCGCCAGCGCCCAGGTGAAGTCAAGGATACGGATATTATGGAGAATTGGTTTAACGGGCATTTTCTTTATCATGTGTAATTTTCAACTTTGATAATTGTTTTTTACTTTTTTAAATTTTTTTTAATTATCTCTTAGCTTCAAGACGAAGCTGGATTGTTTTGGATTGTTTTATGTTATTTCAGGGGATAGGATATTGAGTTTTTTATCTATAATTACTTTAAATTAATTACAGTAGACTTTCAATCAATTGCTGTCACCTATAACGGGACACGTATGTTAAGCAAAATAGGGTTATTACTCATTTTTCCTCAACATCGCCCACGAATTTACGCTGCTCCCCGGTATTATCCCCTCTTCCACCACCCTGAACCCGAGGTGTTCGTAAAGCGCCACGTTCTTCTCGGCCTGCGTCTCCAGGAAGCACGGCAGGCCCTCTTTATCCGCCCTGCTGAACATCGGCTTTACCAGCCGGCTGCTGAATCCCTGCCCCTGGTATTCGGGGTCTACGGCGAGTAACTGCAGATACCAGTGCGGGAAAGGCGCCACACGCTTTCTTACCGCTCCCGCGTACTCCCCGAAAGCCTTCTGCCGCTTTACGGTCGCCGTCCCCACGATAAACGGCATGAAGAACCTCCCGCTTACAAAGTTGTTCCACCGGGTATTATGCCGGCTGTCGGAAGGAAACCATACCGCCACACCCTCCATTTTCGATGACGTTGCGTATACCTCGCCGTACTTTAGTCCGTTTTTTATCAGCGTACTGAACATGGCGGGCTGCTTTTTTCTTCTTTCTAACTCGTCCGGGATAAAATACAATGATAATGGATAGTCCTGAAATGCCTTTGCCAGCGTCTCCGCCGCCGCTTTAATATCTCTTTTTCTCAAGCGGACAAGATTGTTCAAACCGAAGTTCATCCATTGCCCCCATCTGGCTTTACGCCTGATGATATGTTATAATAAATATCTGAAATACGAATAATTTTTAAGGACATAACCATGACCGCTAAATCTGCCAAGACTGACAAGCCATCTAAAGACCTCAAGACCTTCATCGAGAACGTCAACAAAAAAGACAAGCTGAACGGTCTTAAAATAACCTTCGGTTTCACCAAGCGCAAAAGGAAACAGTAAACCGGAGTTTTTACCTCCTTCTCTTTCTTTGCCTCCCTTCCAGGAAAGGCTCTTTATCCGTGAAATCCGGGCGGAAACTTTCGGCAGATGCCATGCCCTGCAGCCACCCATTTTCGATGCCCAGTTCCTCCACCAGGTCGACCACCTTTTTGTATTCCTGCGGCAGTATTTTCCGGTTCAACTCTTTGAATTTACAGGCGCGGTGCGTCGGGTAATACTGGGACATCACGCTGACCGCCACGTGCGGTGATACTTCCTCGACCAACCATCGTAATGAGTCCTCGCTGCCCGCAATATCATTGGGTAATATCAGGTGGCGAATTATCAGTCCTTTTTGCGCGATGCCGTCTTTATCCACTGTCAGGTCGCCGACCTGCCGCTGCATCTCGATAATCGCCGCCCGCGCATTATCTGCATAGTTCCTCGCCCGCGAGTACTTCCTACCCAATTCATTGGAAGCGTACCTGATATCCGCCAGGTAGATACTTATAATGCCGTCGAGTTCCTTTAAAGTCTTGACCGAATCGTAGCTGCTGGTGTTATAGACCAGCGGCAGCCGCAAACCCTTCGGCACCGCCTCCAGCACCGCCATGACGATTTGCGGCACGAAGTGCGACGGCGTTACCAGGTTGATGTTGTGGCAGTGCAGTTCGTTCTGTAGATAGAGCATGCGCTCCGCTAGCACTTGAGTGGAGACCTCGTTATTCTTTTGTATTTCCGGCGACTGGCTGATTTGGAAGTTCTGGCAGTAGACGCACCGCATGTTGCAGTTGCCGAAGAATATTGTCCCCGACCCCCGGCTACCGGAGAGCGCCGGCTCCTCGCCGCGGTGCGCGCAGAATGAAGCCACTATCGGCAGTATCCCCGAATGACATTTCCCCACTTTCCCCTCGAGTCGGTTAGCGCCGCATTCCCTCGGGCAGATGTCGCAGGCTGCCAGCCTTGCTTCCAGCGCCCGGGCGCGGCGTTCCAGTTCACCTGATTGATAAAGGGAAATATATCCCGGTTCAAGGTCTTTCATCACTCTTTTTTCCTGACCTCAAGGTTCAGCCCTTTTATCGCCATGACTTCCACATACTCGCCTGTATCTACATTCCCTTCGGTGGAGATAGCCGTCCAGTACTCGTCTTTTATCTTCACCGTACCTTTCGGCTTCAGCGGTTCCGTCACCTCCCCTACCATCCCTATCATACCCTCGGCGCCGGATATTTTACGCCGGCGTATCGCCGGCACGACCGCCCGGTGCACTACAAAAATAACGGCGCCCACCCCCACCACCAGGATTATTATCACCGGTATCGATATTTCCACGTCGAAAATCCACAGCACGAGAATTACCAGCGCCAGTACGGCTATATCGTCAAGCAGCGCCAGCAGGACGATAAACCATGCTTTTGTCTTCGTCGTTTCGCCTTTTTTATCCATTTTTCCAGGTTACTTTTGCCCAGGGGAAATGCATTAGTTGCCCCTTTTCCACCAGTTCCATCACCTTATGACTTATGGTCCATCTTTCCAGCACTTCTAAAACATGGTCGGTGTTGCGGTTGCGTTCTTCCCTGTTCCGCCACTTTTCATCCGTCAGGTCCTCCGCTTTACCCTCGGATGCCAGCCACTCCACCAGTGTGTCCCAGTGCTGGTGCAGCGAAATCAATATGTAACCGTCTTTACAGGGCAGGATATCGAAAGCGTTATTCCAGTGCCGGCTGCCCTGCCTTTTAGCGACTACGCCGTCATAAAAATACCGCGGCAGGACATGGTCGAGCGTCGCCGCCACGCACTCCATTATCGCAATATCAATGTATAGCCCCAGCCCTGTATCATGCCTTTGCCGGAGCGCCAGCAGGATGCCGTTGACCGCAAAGAGCGAAGCTGTATTATACGACTGTTCCCCGAAGAGTTTCAGCGGCATTTCAGGCTCTCCCGTTACGGAAAGCCAGCCGCCCAGCGCCTGGTTCACCAGATCGGACGAATTCAGGTCTTTGTAAGGCCCGTTTTGCCCGAAGTGGGTGATGGAAACCATCACCAGCCGCGGATTGATTTTATCCAAGTCTTTATAGCCCCAACCCCGCGACGCCAGATAGCCCGGCAGAAACGTTTCGATAAAAACATCAGCCTTTTTCACCAGTTCATGGAATCGGCTTTGTTCCGCTTTTTCTTCAAGATTAAGGCGTATGACCTCGGCGCCCATGTCCCCCAGGATTTTTATCGCCAGCTTGCCCCTGGCATCTGTACCATCGAGGACGAGATATCCGGATAATGCGCCCACAATCCCTTCCCCCTCACGAGGATAGTTTTTTAAGCTCTGCAATAGCTTCATCAATCCGTTTCAGGCAGCGGTCTTTGCCCAGCACTACCATTGTCTGGAATAACGGCGGCGTGGCTGTCTCGCCGGTTACTGCCGTACGCAGGACGCTGAAAAGCTGCCCGGCTTTGAGTCCCAGTTCCTCGGCTAATGGCCGCAATAATGTTTCCAGAGCTCCTTCATCGAAGGATGATAACTGCTTCATTCGCTGTAAAGACACTTCCAGCGCCTTGAGCGTCGCTTCACGCGTCATGTTCTTGGCAATCAACAAAGCCGGGTCGTAGTTTAACTCCTCGATAAAGAAGAACTTGACCAGTTCAGGGATTTCCGTGAGCTTCTTCGCTCGTTCCTGTATCAACGGCATTACCTGCTTAACGTACCCTGCATTCAGCGGACGCTTTACGCTTTCCGGCAAACCCTTGTCTAAAAACGGCAAAGCCCTCTGCGTTAAATCGTCGATTGCCAGGCTGCGGATATATACCCCGTTCATCCAGTCGAGTTTTTCCCGATTGAATATCGCTCCCGTCTTGCCGATTCTTTCCAGTGAAAAGGTGTCGATAAGCTGCCGGCGCGTCATTAATTCCGTCTTGTCATCCAGCGACCATCCTATCAGGGCGATAAAATTGAACATTGTCTCCGGCAGATAGCCCTGGTCGCGGTATTCCAGCAAAGAGACATCGCCGTGGCGTTTGCTTAGCTTGGCGCGGTCCGGGCCGACCAATAAAGGATGATGTACGTAGAGCGGCGGTTGGTAGCCCAGCGCCTTATAGATAAACAGGTGACGGGGAACGCTGGATATCCACTCCTCTCCCCGGATAACATGGCTGATTTTCATGGCGTGGTCGTCCACGACATTGGCAAGGTGATATGTCGGATAGCCGTCCGATTTCAGCATCACAAAATCATCGATATTGCTATTTTCAAAAACTACGTCGCCGTAGATAATATCGTGAAAGCTAGTTTGACCTTCCGTCGGGACTTTGAAACGTACCACAGGCTTGATGCCTGCAGCTTCTTTCGCCGCCCTTTCCTGCAGACTTAAGTTGCGACAGAGCCGGTCGTAGCCAGGCGGCTGCTTACGCGCGACCTGCTCTTTTCGCATCGCGTCAAGGCGTTCCGATGCGCAATAGCAACAATAGGCATCGCCCTGTTCTACCAGGCGTTCGGCAGCCTGCTTGTATAAATCAAGGCGCTGCGACTGATAGTAAGGTCCGTAATCTCCTCCCATATCCGGCCCCTCGTCCCAGTCCAGACCCAGCCACTTTAAACCTTCCATGAGATATTCCACCGCGCCCTCCACCTTGCGGGTAATGTCCGTATCTTCAATACGGAGGATGAATGTCCCGCCGTTGTGCCGGGCAAAAAGCCAGTCGAACATGGCCGTACGGACACCGCCCACATGAAGAAAGCCGGTAGGGCTTGGCGCAAAGCGCACCCTGATGGGTTCGGTCATAGCTAACCTTTCTCGTGAATTTATACTCCCCCATTCTACCATCCCACACGTGAAAAATTCTATAAGGATTGTCTTTGATTGTGTTTTGCGGCATATTGTCCTAGAATAACGACACGTCCGGAAAAATCCCCACGGAGGTAAATAATGCGCAGATTAATCAGAAAAAGGTCGGAGAAGGCAGGTCTTCCGCCAGGTACACTGGTTTACGTTGGTGAAAAGAAGGTCGAGAAAGTCAAAATCACAATAATGGATTATGATGAAACACAGATTACGGAAAAGGAAGCCGCGAACATCGAGGAGTGCTTCCCTTTCAAAGACAAGCCGACCGTCACCTGGATAAACATCGACGGCCTGCATGAAGTCGATATAATTGAAAAACTCGGCAATTATTTCGGTCTTCATCCCCTGCTGCAAGAAGATATACTGAACACCGAGCAGCGCCCGAAACTGGAAGAGTCGGAAAATTATATCTTTTTCGTTCTGAAAATGATTTTCTCCGTTGATGAGGATGAGGAAACAAAAGCAGAACAGGTCAGCCTGATACTCGGCCACAATTTCGT
>Ga0154618_146_pt1 | contig 25781 bp, 26 predicted proteins | sample Rifle2008BG13ft_FD_116047 | JGI IMG/M metagenome (GOLD analysis project Ga0154618, IMG submission 116047) | Chloroflexi bacterium RBG_13_51_52 | reverse complement strand
AGACGCCCGGGTACGCGTGACCGTGACCAACGGAGAAGGCGATGCATTACCGTGGGTGGAAGCTGGAGGGATGCCAACGGTGCTGGTAACCGCGCGACCTTACACGCCGTTTCCCGAGGAGAAATACAACGAGGGTTTCAAGGTAGGGATAGCGTCGGTGAGGCGCTGCCGACAGTCGGTATTATCTACTATGAAGTCGATAAACTACCTGGCAAGCGCCATAGCGAGGATAGAAGCAAAGGAGAACGGACTGGACGAATGTATCGTATTGAACGACGGGGGATTCGTGGCGGAGGGAGGGAGCGGCAATATATTTTTCGTGGAGGGGAAGAGGTTGCTAACGCCTTCGGTGGATAACGGCATTATCCCGGGGGTGACGCGGGAGGTGGTAATGGCGATGGCGAAAAAGATGGGCATAAGCGTTAAAGAGGGGGACATTTCACCCGATACGATAGAGGCTTTCGACGAGGTCTTTATGACGAATTGCATGATAGAGGTGATGCCGGTGGTGCGGGTGAGCGACGCGGAAGGGCGGATGGATATTATCGGCGGGGGGAAGCCGGGGAAAGTTACTAAAAAGTTGCTGGCGGCTTACCGGGAAAAGGTGGCGAAGGAGACGGGATAGGACTGTTACCAGAAATCAGTGCGGGACACGAACTCGGTGTCTTTGATGATTTTGCGGATAGCGTCACGGGTGGGTTCGTCAGTAATCGGTTCAACTAAAGAAACGGGCAAGCCTTCCCTATTGTTCTCTTGGCGCCAGCCGATAACATAGCCGGGGACCTGCGCGCTCCAGAAATCGGAGGCGCCGCAGCAGGAGGACTCGATAACCGCCCGGCTAAGGGTATAAAGGACTTCACGTCCGTTGTATTTCAGCCTGACCTCTTTTTGAGGGGTGTAGTAACCGGACGGGGCGGGAACGTCACGATTAAGTTCAAGGTGGGTGTAGCGCGTCATAAGCAGTCTCTTTACCTATGGTTAAGCCCTTTAAAGGCCTGTTGTTTCATCCAGGCCCAGCACGATATTCATGTTCTGGACAGCCGTACCGGAAGCTCCTTTGCCCAGATTATCATAACGGGCGGAAAGTAAAACCCTGTCCTTATTCCCGAAGACAAATATCTCAAGGTTATTCGTATCGTTGCAGTCGGTAAATGTCAGGAAGCCGTTTTCCAGGTAGTCATCCGCCGGAAACGGCATCACTTTGACAAAACGCTCTCCGGCGTAATATTCAGCCAGCACTTCCCGGATATCCGCGGCGGAGATATGTTTTTCCAAATGGTCGGGTACAAACGGAATGGAGACGATTTCACCGTTATAGACATTAACCACAGTAGGCGTAAAAACGGGGGGCCGAGCCAGTCCGACGATTTTAGTCATTTCAGGGAGATGTTTATGGTTCAGGTCGAGAGAATAGGGGCGGGGATTTTTTATAGAGTCGGGTACGTTCCCGCCGGCATAATCGCTAATCATGGACTTACCGCCACCGCTATATCCAGCCACGGCATGGCAGGAGACCGGGTAATCCGGGGCGACGATGCCTTTAACCACCAGCGGATAGAGTGCCAGGATAAAACCGGTGGCATGGCAGCCCGGTACGGAAATTCTCTTCGACTTTTTTATCAGGGCCCGCTGCTCTTTATTAAGCTCGGGGAGTCCGTAAACCCACCCTTCCGCTACGCGATGAGCCGTAGAACCATCGATAACGCAGACGGAGCTGTTTTTTATAAGACCGACGGACTCGCGGGCGGCATCGTCCGGCAGGCAAAGAAAAACGATATCCGTTTCATTCAGGAGCTTGCGCTTGGTTTCCGGGTCCTTGCGTTTTTCTTCGGCTATTTTAATAACTTCAATATCTTTTCTACCGTTCAGCCGCTCATATATTTTCAGGCCGGTGGTGCCATGCTGGCCATCAACGAATACGGTTTTTTTCATGCTACGCCTAATCCTTTTTTAGTCCTTTCCGATATAAAGTATAGCATAAGCATTACAGGATTGGCATGGGAACAGGAGGGGAAAAAGGAAAAATCGGCTATGACTTTGGATATGGGAGATAAAATTTATTAAAATTGTGAGTAAATTACCATACATTCGTACGTGAGCAGCACTTGACACGAGCGTGGCAATAGTATATTGTTTTAAACAAATAGCTTCAAGGAAGGAGGAATCATGCAAGCATATTGTGTGAAGTGCCGAGCCAAGAAAGAAATGAGCAACGCTAAATCCATCACTATGAAGAACGGCAAGCCGGCGACACAGGGCGTGTGCCCAACCTGCGGCACCAAGATGTTCAGAATCGGCAAGAAATAGGCCGAGACCAATTCAGGATTTAATAGATATAGACAAGGCTGGATATTTCTCGAAAAGAGTATCCAGCCTTTCATTTTATGATATGCCAGATGGCAAAGCTATTTTTTAGCGGGAGAGCCGACGTATTTTTTCACCAGTTTAACGGTATCGACGGCATTGAGTTTATGGAAAATCAGGGAGAAACGGTTTTCCAGTTCAGTCATGATGGCGTGTAATTTTGGTTCCGGCAGGCTCCAGAGTTCCTTCTTAAAAGGCCCCAAAGCCTTCTTACGAGTATTATAAAGGAACTGCTCTTCAGTTTGTCCCTCTTTTCTCTCATTGCTGTTGTGCTCGTTGAGATAAAGGTATACTCGCTGCAGTAAATCTTCAGGGAATTGGGGACTATCATAGACGATATTCTGGAAGCCGGTAGCCAGGTGCACCTCGATGGTCTCTACCCTGGGGAACATGTCAAAGGCTTCATCAGGGAGGGTGGACGCGCCGTGCTGAACCGCGCCGCCCAGGCCGTATTCTGCGCGAGCAATTTGCGATAGCTTTTTAAGGGTATCGAAATCAATTTTGACCTTGGCGATTGACCCATCAGGTAGAGCGACGCCGCCGTGGGTGGTGCCGGTCTGCACACTGATTTTAGAGATACCTTTTGAGCCTTTAGGCAGCCGGTGCAGGTAGCCGTCCATAAAAGCGCGGAGGTCGGCCACGGTACTGTTGCCCTTGCCTATCTCGCCGATTTCCCCGCCGATGGAGACGGTGACGCCTTTCGGCTCGATATCACGGATGAAACGCGTCATTTCCGCGGTTACCTGCGAGTTTTTTTCCTGCTGCTTTATCAGGTCGGTTTTAGAGATGTCAACCACGGTAGAAGCGTCGATATCGATATTATAGAAACCGGCTTCAACGGAATCCTTGACGAGAGCTTTGATAGCATTCAGCTCGACTTCAGGGTTTTCCTGGTACTTAGCCCGGTTGACCTGGAAATGGTCGCCCTGGATAAATACGGGTCCCCGGAACCCTTCTTTCACCGCCGCTGCCAGGACGCAGGCGGAATATTCCGCGGGAGTCTGTTTAGTATAGCCTATCTCCGAGCGGGCGATTTCAAAGATGAGGGCGCCGACATTATCCTTCATAGCCGCGCGGAAGACGGACCTGGCGACATCGTAGGTAATCAAACGGATGTTGATAGCGGGTACGGTGATGCCGCTGAACTGCCCTTTGCCGGCAGCCATATAGAGTTCCTGGATGCTGGCGGGGTAAATACCGCTGTCGAGGGCGGTCTGGCGGATGGTCTGATAGAGTACCGTCATTTTCTGGAGGTCAGTACCGAAGACGGCTTCCTTTATCAGGATGTCAATTTTATCGTTAGTAGACATAATGATTTTCCTCCCGCTATTCATTTACCGCTATCAAGGATGGTGCGGCGACCATTGTATCTATCAATATCATACTGGGTCCTGGGGTCGACAAGGTTCAGCTTACCATAAATGTTTTCCAGCGGGACAGAGGTTATTTCACCGTTTTTAAAGGCTACCATGTTGCCGTAGCGCTGGTTCACAATCAGGTCGACGGCAGCAATGCCGAAATAGCGGCCCATGCGGCGGTCGTAAGCGCAGGGGGCGCCGCCGCGCTGAAGGTGGCTAAGCACAACGCTGCGGGTTTCCAGTTCGGTGCCTTTTTCTATTTCCTGTGCCAGGATTTCGCCGATGCCGCCGAGGGTTTTACGGCCAAAGCTATCGGTCTCTTCATTTTTAACGATTTCCGTGCCACCGACAGGCTTGGCGCCTTCAGCGACGATGACAATTTCATACCTGGTGCCGGACCTTCTGCCTTCCATGACCAGTTCGTTGACGCGTTCAAAGGAGAAGTCGAATTCGGGTATGAGTATGATATAGGCACCGCAAGCCTCGCCGCCTTCTAAAGCCAGCCAGCCGGCGTTCCTGCCCATCGTTTCAATGACGAAAATCCTCTTATGAGAACCGGCGGTAGTCCGCAGCCTATCGACTTCTTCAACGATAACGTTGAGGGCAGTCTCGAACCCCAGCGTGTAGTCGGTTTCCGGGAGGTCTTTATCGATTGTCTTGGGGATGCCGATGACGTTAATGCCTTCTCTGGAGAGGCGAGTAGCAATAGCGAGGGTGCCGTCGCCGCCGAGAACGATTACAGCTTCCAGTCCCAGTTTCTGAATATTTTCAATAACTAAATTAGAGCATTCGTTTTGGGGGTCGTAGGGGCTATAGCGCGAGGTGCCCAGCATGGTGCCACCGTACCTGTCCCAGGTCCTGACGATATCGGGGTTGAGTGGGGTAATATTGCCGGTGCCGTCCCAGGTGGCCGGGTCAATATCGACAAGTCCTTTCCATCCGTCATGAATGCCAAGGACTTCATAACGGACGCCTCTTTCCGACTCGAGGCGTTCATCCATGGCGGTTTTCACCACCCATTTAAGGGCGGGGTTAAGTCCGGCGCAATCGCCCCCGCCGGTAAGTACACCGATACGGCTTTTTTTCATCGTCCTTCAACTGGCATTATAGAATCAGCGGGGTCTGATGTCAAAGGGTTGATAGTGACATGACAACACCAGGTGGCTATGACGAACCGCCAAGGATATTTTCTGTGCGTGATGCGAAGTTGTCATTATTTTAAAGATTGGTATATTTTAGCGGTACTGTATATGTATTTTGAATAATTAAACTTTTTCTCGCTTCAGTGATGTTTAATATACATATCAGCAACCAAAGAAAAAACTTGATATCAATTCATGTGTATCTATAAGAGATTAATTTCGATGTGCAATTATGTCAACACTAAAAACATTAGGACGGAACTTAAAAGTGTTTTCGTCGATTAAAAAGATGGTGCAATAAAATTCTGTCGACCAAGATCCAGCATTATTACTATAAGTCCAGGTTCCTTGATATACAGGATCTCTGAAGAAGATACCCAGGCAGTAAATATACCAGCCATTATCCGAAAGTAAAGAACAACGACCTGTTCCGGTAAATGATTCAGTAAAATCATAAGTAAACGTACCAAAAGCATCAGTATACCGATGAGTACTAACGATAGATCCTGAAATAGTGAAGGTATAAGCAATAGCCAGATTATCATTTTTACTTACATTGATATGAATGTCAGTTGACCTGTATATGACATCAGTACTATCATACACACTGCCAGAACTGTAGCCTGTCCAAGTACCCTCAAGAGACGAGCAATCAAGTCTAAAGACATATATCACTGCGTACCCTTTCTGACCTCCAGTTTTGGCAGTAGCGGTAATAAATGCATCGCCCAGTCCTACAGAAGTGACCAGCCCGTTTGCATCAACACGCGCCACATTTTCATTATCACTTGACCAGGTAAGCTCCCTGCCTTCAAGAAGATTACCATAAGCATCACGGACTTCAGCTACTAACTGCTTGCTCATGCCGGGTTTTGGCGCCCACCAGCTAGGGCTGATCGTGATTTTGTATACGGGGTTTCCCGCGCAGCTCTTTTCTTGTAATTGCTCAATGGCGTCAATAAATTGTTCTTTTGTCGGCGGTGGACCGCTGGTTGCAAAATCCGGGGTGAAAACTGTTGCTGTCTGGCTGGGGGAAACCTCGTTGCCATTTATCTGGTCGGAACTGTAGATAAGTATCCCGTTTGAATTGTACTGGCGCAGCCGAGAGTATTCATTACCAGATATAGGACACTGGTAGAACCAGAACTCATTGTGGGAACCATTGGGGTCACCATTAGTCTCCATGTATTCGATTTCTATATAATTCTGGCCTTGTCTGATACGTTCTCTTTCCCAGTGGCTACCGAAATACTCATTGATCAGATGGTTTTCAATATACTGGTCCCAATCGATTGTTTGTTTCCCAATGCCCGTTTCACAATCAAGCATCAGGTCAAAAAAAACTTCTTGCGTTGTGGTAAAAACGGCACTGGAGAAATGGTCAATAGACATTATAGCTGTTGAATCTTGAACTACAACCGGATTTAGGTGTAACAGATCATCATTTGATGAAAAAGTCAGTCCTAGTATACACATGGGATTCCCGGCAGGTGGAATCTGGACTTCAAGGGAGCATGTCTCTGAGAATTGAATACCCTCCGGGAGCATATTAACCCCGCCGATTAATGTCCCTTCGATTGGCAGACCTGTAATATCCGATATCGGGGTAAGGGCGATAGTTTCCTGTTCGGATAGTGCTGACGCAGGTATCGTGAAAGTCAGGATTTTACCATCATTTGTCATGATAGTGATAATAGAACCCTCGCTTGAAACCTCGGCAGTGGTGCCATGCTCGATATCCTGGATAGCAATAACACCGGGGACGGCAATCATCATAGGCATTAGTGCTGGTGTTAGTACCGGTATTTGTGTTGGTGTGGGTGTGGTTGTGGGTATGGGTATGGGTGTGGATGTGGATGTGGATGTGGATGTTGAGTCTGATATAAGCTCGAATACAGCGAATATTCTCCGGGTTTGGTCCATGGTTATCGTGATATTTGGAAAATATTTCCGGCTCTCGGCGACATCGCCCCACCATAAAGAGAACCGATAGCCCGGTGAAGGCTCCGCCATCAGGGTTACTCTGGCGCCGCTGTCATAGGCGCCGTTGGCGTCACTAACGGTACCGCCCCATTCCGGAACGGCGGATACGCGTAAATTGTATCTAATTAACGGCGTGGAGGTGGATGTTGTTGGGTTGAATGTTGATGTTGCAGTAGTATATGTAGATGCCGTAGTACTCGTATTTTCTGAAGGCGATTTTGAACAGGAAACAAGCAAGATTACCACCGAACACATAATAATCCAAAATACGCCGTTTTTCATGTTTTCTCCTTCTCATGTGTTCGGGTACGTGTTAGCGGCTGATTATATTAAGGAATATTCCCCAGTTTATTTTGTTCCGTTTATTTTGTCAAGAAGGCGTGAAAAGGACGGGACGGCTGGACTTTCAGGGAAAAAAGGAGTAGAATTTAAAGGCATATGAAGGACTAAATATGAGCTATTGCTACGGAAAGAAAAGCAGCTTATTACGGAACGATATAAGAGCGCTGGACCTGCCGAGACCAGTGCTTTTTAATTTAAGGAGGTAACGTTAATGCAGTCGAGTTTAATTGGGAAAATAGAAAAAGCCAAACGCTACGCTCAAGAAACAGACCGGGTTACCTTCCAGGAACTTACAGTGAAATTCCACGGTGAGAACAGCGACTACGATGTAAATTTCAAAGACGGCAAGTGGCGCTGCACCTGCAGTTTTTTCTCCAAATGGGGGCTATGCTGTCATACCATGGCTATGGAAAAAATCCTGGATAACATGCTGCCTCCGGAAGCACGCACGGCGCAGTTAGATGCTGCCGGACTTAAAGAGGACTAATATTACAGATAAAAATATCTCAAAGGGGTTAGTGCGCCCAAAAATATCAAATTAAGCAACCCGGGAGCGACATGAATTTTATCGAAAAGCTGGCGCAAGCAAGTAAAAAGAACCATAGTATGTTGTGCGTGGGGCTTGACCCGGACCCGGCGCTGATGCTGGAGAAAACAGGGATTTTTGAGTTCAATAAAGCGATTATCGATGCTACCGCCGACCTGGTATGTGCCTACAAGCCTAATATAGCTTTCTACGAGGCAGCGGGCAATGCAGGGCTGGAAGCTCTCAAAAAGACCAGGGACTACATACCGGAGGATATCCCGGTAATCATCGACGCCAAGCGGGGAGATATCGGGAATACGGCTAAAGCCTACGCGCGGAGCCTTTTCGACTACTATAAATTCGATGCGATGACCGCCAGCCCATACCTCGGTTATGACTCGCTGGAGCCTTTTATAAATTACCGCGACCGGGGCATTTTTATCCTGTGCAGGACTTCCAACAAAGGAGCTTTGGACTTCCAGTCGCTTTCAGTGAAAACAAACAGTGGTCAGAAAATGCTCTTCGAGGTCGTAGCCGAGAAGGTTAATGACTGGAACAAGTTCGGCAACCTGGGGCTGGTGGTGGGGGCGACTTATCCCGAAGAACTCAAGATGATACGCGATAGATACCCGGAGGTGCCACTGCTGATACCCGGGGTGGGGGCGCAGGGAGGGGAATTAGAAAAAACCGTTAAATACGGAGCGGACAGGGAAAGATGTAAGACCGTCATCAATGTATCGCGGCAGATTCTTTACGCATCTAAAGGCAAGGACTTTACCACAGCGGCGAGAAAAGCCGCCGAGGAACTACGAAACAGTATTAACGATTACCTGAAATAATCTATAAAAATACATGAAGAAATAAAATGGTCCTGGAGATAAATCTCGGCGACGTAGTACGGCTCAAGAAAGAACACCCGTGCGGCGGGTATGACTGGCAGGTGGTGAGGCTGGGGGCGGATATAGGGATAAAGTGCCTGAAATGCGAGCGACGCATTATCCTGGCGAGAAGCGTCTTTGAACGCAGGGTCAAGAGATTCGTGACCAGGGCGAGTGAATGAGCCTAATTAATCTCTCACGCGTTGCTGACGGCATATTTATCAGCAAGGGTGAAATGCTCAATCTTTTTATCCAGAATACCGGCGATAGTCATACTCAACTTATGGGCGCTTAAAGGTTTGACGAGGTATCGTGCGACGCCCATACGTAAAGTCTTGCGGCGCTGTGCCGATTCGGCGATAGCTGTAATGACGACAACGGGTATTTTAGGCAGTGCCTGAGAGCGTTTCATTTCTCGGAGAACCGACCAGCCGCCACGTCCATGCAGGCGAAGGTCGAGTAATAAAAGATCGACGGGATTTTCCCCGAGTATATCCAATCCTCTATTGCCGTCACCTGTTTTAAGCACACGGTAGCCTTCGAGTTCCAGCACGCGGGAGATGAAGTTCTGGATATCCGGTTCATCTTCAATAATCAGTACCGTATTTACTTCGCATCTACTTGCCATGGCAGTATCACCTACCATCCAAAGGATGAAGAATGATTCATCCTATTTTCCAGGGATGGAATACAATATTACTCCTGTATACGTAATTTGTCAAGTATTATGACAAATGGCGTTATAAATAATCTTAAAAAGCCCCTAAAAAACCGAGATAAGGGCTGAAAATGCCAACTAAAGGGCTTATTGTCTGTATAAATATCCGGGACAAGTACTGGGATTCTCCCTTTTTCCAAAAATAATCCGCCGGAGATTTTATCAATAGTTTCTTAAACCAGGTTTCAATCGATTTTCAGGATGTTTGACATATCTAACAAATAGTGCTAAACTCTGCGAAAATCATGTTTATCATTCCCGGAGGACTCGCCCAAAATTACATAAAAAATACTTTTGCGACATCCGTTGCACCAAATTGTTGTGTTCGGGCTCATATTTCAGGAAAATTCTGATATATGAGCTCGTTGAATACAGAAAAACGGCAGGATTACCGGGGGAAAGTAATAATTAACGGCTAAGTGGTACTATTTGTTACCCGAAATAGCGCTTTTGACATAAGTTAAGGGAGAGATAACATGACTGCCTATATTATTCGTCGTGTGATTATTGGTATAATCGTCCTTCTACTAGTCACAATGCTGGTGTTCTTGCTGGTACGTCTATTACCGGGCGATCCACTGATGGTCTATATGGGGCAGTTTAGCGTTGGTGGGTCGGGGACGACCCGTATCACCCCGGAAGAATATCAATTTTTATATCATCAATATGGATTGGACAGGTCTTTACCCGTGCAATATATTGACTGGCTGGGTAAAATATTCCATGGCGACCTGGGGAAATCTGTAACCGTTGGGCAAGACATAGGCGAGCTTATCGCTGAACGTATGCCGCGTACGGCATATATCGGGCTAATAACCTTCGTTATCGGTGCAGTGGGGGGCACATTCGTCGGCATTATTTGCGCCTTGAGGCGCGGCTCGTGGATGGATAATACGCTGACAACGCTGGCGAATATAGGGATGACAATACCGGTTTTCTGGCTCGGTATCCTGCTGATGTACCTTCTCTCATATAAGCTAGGCTGGCTACCGACACACGGATGGACTCATCCGCTCGATAATTTCGGGAAACATATAAGCCAGATAATAATGCCGGTTCTGGCAATGGCGGTAGGGAGCATTGCCGGCCTGGCCCGTCTGGTGAGGTCGTGCATGCTCGAGGTAATGAGGGCGGATTACGTGCGTACCGCCTGGGCAAAGGGATTACAAGAGAGAGTTATCGTGGTCAGGCACCAGATTAAGAATGCCATGATTCCCGTGGTTACCGCCCTGGGTGGAGCAATCGGGATGATTCTGGGCGGCTCGGTATTTATTGAAACTGTTTTTGGTATCCCCGGCATGGGTAGATTGATGACGACTGCGATTTTCGATTACGATTATCAGATCGTTCAGGCGGGCGTCTTGTTGTTCGGCGCTATTATCATATTTTCCAACCTTATCGTTGACATCGCCTGGGGCTGGCTGGACCCCAGGATCAGGTTAGCTTGAGGAGGGCAAGAATGGCAGATAATCTCGAACCTACACCACAACCTGCTGATGCCATAGGGGCTGCTGTGGCACCGCCGCGCCGTAGTGAATGGCGACGTTTTGCCAGAGTATTCTTCGGGCGTAAGCTTTACCTGATAGGATTTATAATTGTAGTCATAATAATACTTACAGCTATTTTTGCTCCCTTGATAGCCCCCTATGACCCTCTGGTAACGGACTTATATGCAACAAAACAAGGGCCCAGCTCCGAACACTGGTTGGGCACTGACCAGATCGGCAGAGACGTGCTTAGCCGTATCATATACGGGACACAGATTTCGTTGATTATCGGTTTTTCAGCGGTGTTTGCTTCTGCCATAGTGGGCATGCTGCTGGGACTGGTGGCAGCCCATTTCGGCGGCTGGGTTTTCGCCGTAATAATGAGGATTATGGATGCGCTGATGGCTCTGCCGGGTATTATCCTGGTCTTGCTTATTGCAGGCCTGGCCGGAGGAGGTATAGGGGTGGTGATTTTCGCCCTCGGCTTCGGCGCTATCCCCGGGCAGTGCCGCATGATGTGCGGCTTGGCGCTTAGCGTGAAGCAGAACGACTACGTTTTGGCCGGCCGAGCAATGGGTATGAGCAACTGGCGAATAATGCTGACGCAGATTTTCCCCAATGCCTTTCCCCCTCTCATGGTGGGGATAACTATGGGAATAGGAGGGGTAGTCCTGGGTGAAGCTGGTTTGAGTTTCCTGGGCATCGGTGTCATGCCTCCTACACCTTCCTGGGGTGGTATGGTAAACGATGGCCAGAGATACCTGCTACAGAATCCGCTGCTTTCTATAGCTCCAGGAATAGCTATCATGTTATTAGTGTTCGGGTTCAACATGGTTGGTGACGGTATCAGAGACGCCGTGGATCCGAAGCTAAGGGGTGTGTTATAAGGAATTCGAGGTCATAAAAACAGAGGACGGTAGAATGTCAATCGTATTAGATGTACAGGATATAAAGACTTACTTTCATACGGAGTACGGCCTGGTAAAAGCTGCCGACGGCATTTCTTTCCAGGTGAACCAGGGTGAAATAATCGGTATCGTGGGAGAAAGCGGTTGCGGGAAGTCAGTTAGCATACTCTCGGTTATGCAGTTGATACAGACCCCGGGTGAAATAGTCGATGGTAAGGTAATGTTCGATGGACAAGACCTCCTGCGATACACTGCCAATGGCGCCGAAATGAGAGCTATCCGGGGCAGCAAAATGACGATGATATTCCAGGAACCCATGACCTCGTTAAACCCTGTATTGACTATCTGCCGGCAGGTAACAGAATCTCTCGAACTGCACCTGGATATGGACCGGCAGGCAGCTAGAGAAAGATCTATCGAGCTTCTCAAGGGCGTGGGTGTACCCGATGCAGAGAGAAGGGTAGACGATTATCCGCACCAGTTCAGCGGCGGTATGCGACAGAGAGTCATGATAGCCATGGCACTATCCTGCAATCCCAGAATTATCTTCGCCGATGAACCGACTACCGCCGTGGACGTAACTACCCAGGCACAGCTACTGGAACTGATGAAGGACCTGGTGACACGCCAGAATACTTCCCTGGTTATCGTGACGCATAATCTGGGAGTAGTTGCCCGATACGCCCAGAGGATTTATGTTATGTATGCCGGACGCATTATAGAGTCCGGACTGTCCGATGATATATTCAATCACCCGCGGCATCCTTATACCGTGGGTCTGTTAAACAGCGTACCCCGTTTGGGTGAGCGTCACGGGACGAGAAAACTGATACCGATTTACGGTTTACCACCTAATCTGATAAATATGCCTCCGACCTGCGCTTTTCTGGCAAGGTGTACCGAAAAAGTCGAAAAATGCAGTAAGGAACCATGGCCGGCACTCCGCGCTGTGGGTGACCAGCATTATATATCATGTTATGTTGATATAAAGGGGAAATAATGGAAGCACCACAGAATAATGTCTTACTGGAAGTTAAAAATCTTAAAATGTATTTCCCTATCACCAGAGGACTCTTGCGGAAAAAAGTTGGAGACGTTAAAGCCGTAGATGACATTAGTTTTGAGATAAAGAAGCATGAAACCCTGGGGCTGGTTGGAGAAAGTGGATGCGGCAAGACGACTACCGGACGCTGTATTCTCCGCGTGTACAATCCTACGTCAGGGGATATTATTTTCAACGGAAAAGACATCTCCACTTTATCGGAACGCAGACTTAAAGAGCACCGCCGCAATATGGGGGCTATTTTCCAAGACCCGTTTGGTTCTCTTAATCCACGACATTCCGCCGGTGGCATTGTTAGCGACCCTTTAAAGGTACATCAAATGGCTGCCGGCAAAGAAATGAATGATAAAGTGGCAGAGCTCTTTAATCTGGTCGGGCTTGACCCTGGCATGATGGACCGCGTTCCCCATGAATTCAGCGGCGGGCAGCGGCAGCGCATTGGCGTGGCGCGCGCTCTGGCTTGCAGTCCCTCTTTGATTATCTGCGATGAACCTATTTCCGCTCTTGATGTGTCAATTCAAGCCCAGATAATCAACCTGCTTGAAGAATTGCAGGAAAAATTAGGGCTTACTTACCTTTTTATCGCCCATGACCTGGCGATGGTACAGCACATAAGCGACCGCGTTGCCGTGATGTACCTGGGCCGCATTATGGAATTAACCGGCACTGATGAACTTTATGAAAATCCCCTGCATCCTTATACCAAGGCGTTGCTTTCAGCTATACCGATACCCGACCCCATAGCGGAGAGAACCAGAACGCGTATCGTTTTAAAGGGAGAGGTCCCCAGTCCCATCAATCCTCCCAGCGGATGTCATTTCCATCCACGCTGCCAGATAGCTATAGAAGACTGTAAAGTAACAAGGCCGCCCTTACGCGATGTTGGGAACGGGCATTTCGTAGCTTGCATAAGGGTGTAGGTTATTCATCCTAATCATCATTTTGATTATAGTCTGATTTATAAAGCCAAAAATAATACGGGTCGCGGCGATAACCACGACCCGTATCTCTTTTACAGCCGTATGATTTTCCCGGCTATTTTTCTGTTATCCCTTACTCTCCTTCATCTATGTAAGCGAAGGCATAAGGCCAGGGTTCAGTATATTGCCCGATAGTATGCCCCTTGAGTACGGGAGAAACAGATTGAAGGCCAGGAGACCAGTACATGAAGGTCCACATGCAGTAAACGTCGGTCATCTTCTTGGATATTTCCTGGTAAAGCTTTACCCTGGCTGCGGGGTCAGTTTCCCCGGATGCCCGGGCTGCCAGATCCAGAAGCTCCGGAGGCTGATAGCAGCTTATCCAGGTGGTGTTGCCGTTCAGCGGGCCATTGAGGAGGACGCTGGCAGGGTCGACTGTAGTGCCGGGGAAGCCGAAGGAATAGAAGTAGCCATCCCAGCCGGGGCCTCCCAGCGCAATCATATCGCTCAACTGCACGATACTGATTTTTTCAATTTCCAGGGTGATATCGGCTTGCTTGAGCATATCCTGCAGTGCCAGCGGCAGGTCCAGAGGTATAAAGTCCGCCATCCAGAATTTAATGGTGACGCCATTAGGATAGCCCGCATCTTTGAGCAGCTGTTTGGCTGCTGCCACATCATACGGGTACCCAACAGTAGTCGGGTCGTTTTCCGCGCAGAAAGATGCAAATTCCTGGTTGGAAACATTGCCGTAGCCGTAGGTAAGGCCATCAACCAGCGCCTGTTTGTTAATGGCATGCTCAACAGCCTGCCGGACCTTGATATTGGAAACAGGCGATTCCGGAACGTTGCTGGACGGAATCAGACAGAGATTCATGACCATGTCGGTAGTTTCGGCAATAGTGAAGCCGCTGTCAATAAGGTCCTGGGCATCGCTTGCCTGAACCATGATAACATGTACCTCTCCTGATTTGTAGGCAAGGAGCGATGTAGTGGGGTCAGGTATGATGTTGTAGTCGAGGCCTTGAAGGTGAGGCTTGCCCTTCCAGTAATCATCAAACCGGTCGTATTTAAGCACCTGGTCGCGCTGGAAGTCCATCAGTTTGAAGGGGCCGGTGCCTACCACGTGAGTACGTTTCCAGTCATCGGTATTGTTTTTCAAGGATGTAGGTGAAAACATCCTAACACTGAAGAAGCCCGCCAGGCTTTTCGCGGCACCCCAATCGAACTTGCCGTCTTTAAAATACAATTTTACAGTGTATTCGTCTATTACCTCGGCCTTTGAGCAGGCTTTCATATTCGGCCAGACCGTGCTGTTGATACCGTTGTCCAGGTTATACTTGGCCGCTTCAGCATTAAAGTTGGTGCCATCATGGAATTTAACGCCCTGTGCCAGGTATAGCATCATATACGAGCCGTCTTCAGCTATCTCAAATCTTTCCGCCAGCCAGGGTTTGAGGCTCCCGTCTTTCCCAATCATCAACAGAGGTTCGATGCAGGGAAAGGCGTAGGCGGCATCACCGGGATTGCTGATGGCATTCGGGTCTCCCAGGTTAGCGATGTTGCCCGCACCTACCAGTTGCAGACGTCCGCCTTCCGGAACGCTCGGGCCGCAGCTGGGAAGTACCAGCGTAGATACTAATATTGCTATTAATGCCAGGGTAATAAAAATGAATTTTTTCATGCTTTCCTTTCACTCCTTTAAATAATTTGAAGAACCTTGTTCTTCACTTTATCCGAGCATTCATCACCTCCTCTGATTTTGAAACTGGTTGATATTTTCAGGAACAATCACAGCTTTAGATCCTTCGGAGGAACAATTCAATACGGGCAAAGGTGAAATGATTGTCCATGAAAAAACTGAATTTGGCAAAATAATACAACTATGCTGGGTGCTTGTCAAGTTATTTTATTGATTTTGCCCGGATTTTTACGCATTGAGTTATTTGTGATGATGTAACGCGGGTATATTATGGTGAATTTCATATTCTTTACAATAGAGCTTGGTAGCCATATAATTGAAGTGACGTTTTCAGGTATATTATAGCTATAGCGGGGTGGGTGAATGGGGTGGGGATAAGGAATACTACAAATTTGACTATTTTTTTAATTAAAAAAGCCAGCGTAGCTCAGTGGTAGAGCAGCGGTTTCGTAAACCGCGGGTCGTAGGTTCAAATCCTATCGCTGGCTCCAGTTATTTTCAGAATAGATTTTTATCTTTTTTCGAGAATATCTTCGATATCACGACAAGCGCGGGAAACGACCTCTCTTATCTTAGCCCATTTATCCGCCCCCAGGTTGTGCGCTTGGTGGCTGACCATACGGCCGAGTTTCCTTAGTTCACTGATGGTTTCATGAAAGTCGCCGATATTACGCGGTCCCCACCAGTCTTTCATCTGGCCTTCTATTTTATCAACGACTTCCTGCTGTTCCTTAAGGAACTTTTTACCTTCATCGGTGATGGTGTAGGTTTTTTTGCCGTCCTGCTCCGTGGAGTTGACATAGCCCATGTCATTAAGCATCTGGAGGGTGGGGTAAACGCTGCCGGCGCTGGGGGTGTAAAAGCCATGGAAAAGGTCTTCCAGAGCGTGGATAATTTCATAGCCGTGGCTGGGTTTGTCTTTTAAAAGGTTGAGGATAACGTATTTCAGGTCGCCTTTCTCGAAGAGGCGGGACTGACGCTCGAAATGGAAAAAAGGTCGATGAAACATAATCGATTTAGCCTCCGCAATTATTACGATATATCGTAACATATCAATATATCTTTGTCAATAGAACAGAGGGACATTATTTGTTTTTTATTCAGGAGAATTATATAATTATTGTTAATATATAGCGCATTATCACGACATAGCGTTTGTTAAATATTAATATATTGCTATGATGTCAGTTAACCTTTAACTGGCAGACTTGAAAGGACATTCCGATTACAGAACCGGCACCTAAAAAGCGCTCGTTTTTCCTGACATCACTTCCTTTTTTTATTCTCGCTCATGCCACGCACCATTTACTGACGGCGCTGCCGCAGCCGATGCAGCCGTTCATCCAGGATGAATTCAAGCTGAATAACTCACAGCTGGGAGGCATAACGTCAGCGTTTTCACTTTCCAGCGGGGCGGCGCAATTGCCGGCCGGGTGGCTGGCTGACCGTATCGGGCCAACGATTCTTATTACAATAGGGGTCCTCGGCGTGGGTATAGGCGGTCTACTCGTCGGGCTATCACACTCATATATAATGCTGCTCGTGTTCCTGGTATTCATGGGGCTTATGGCGGGGGGCTATCACCCCGCCGCGACCCCTCTTATTTCTCTTTCCGTACCTCCGAACCAGCGAGGCCGGGCATTAGGTATGCATCTCATCGGAGGAAATTCTAGTTTTTTCCTGGCTCCGCTAATTGCCGGTGGTATAGCTGCCGCATGGGGGTGGCGCGGCGCATATATCACGCTGGCGATACCGACCATGATTTTAGGTGTTGGCTTCTTCATTTACTTAAACAGAAAGTACAGTAAAACTCATGTTGAAGAAATGAAACGAAGGCAAATGGAGGAGAAACCTCCGCAACCCGGCTACAAGCGCCGGCTGATTGCCTTCCTCACCATGATGGTTATCGGGGGCGGCGCCGGAGCTTCTGTCAACGCATTTCTCGCGGTTTATATGAAGAACGAACTTGGCGCGTCCAACGAAGTGTCTGCCATGGCAATGTCGATAATATTTTCTTCAGGATTGTGGGCGGGTCCCCTGGGAGGCTATATTTCCGACCGCATAGGCAGCATAAAAGTCATCATAGTAACGGGCATTTTAGGCGGGCTGATGATATTTGCGTTGAAATCGGTACAGCTAGGTTGGGGATTGTGGATGACGTTATGGGTAATGGGTGTTATCCAGGCAATGCGCTTCCCGGTGACCGAAGTGTTTATCATGAGCCAGACACCGGCAAAGAACCGTTCGTTGATATACGGGGTATATTATTCCACGATGCAGTATACAGGGGCAATCTTTGCGCCCATCATGGGCAATTTTATCGATATATACGGCTACCCCACCATGTTCAATTTTTCAGCATGGGCGGTTACGGCGGTTGCGGTAGTGACTTCATTTTTCATCTGGGATGCTAAGGACTAGGATTCTTTTCCCTCTATTAGCTTCTTGCCATGCTCCAGCAACACTTTTTGGCGTTCCGGGGATATTTGCTGCATTTCCAGGTATTTTTTCAAGGCGTCCAGAGGGGTTATTTCTTCGATAGTGCGGCTGCCCAAACGCAGACGGGTCTCGTGCTGAATTTCACGGGCGATAGTAAAATTGAGGGCTTCTTTCAAAGCATCTTTGATATCATTGTTCCTCAAATTGCCTTCCAAAGACGACGGGATTTTAAGAATCAGTCGCACGATAGCGCCGGCGACTTTTTCCTGCTGGGTTTTAATGGCAGCCAGGACAGCAGAGGTGGGATCGGTTTCCTCCGGCTTGAGTTCAACGCTAATGGTGAGAAAGCGGCGGGCTTTTACGGGGTGGAATTCAAAAGACACCTGCCTGGGATTGCCTTCGGGCTGTATATCTACAACATAAAAGCCTTTTTCATCGTTCTCTTCACCGAAGTCGATACGCTCCAGGCTGCCGGCGTAGACTACCGGCGGACTTTCCGACAGGACCTGCTGTTTGTGGATATGCCCCAGGGCTACGTAGTCGAAGACGGGCAGGGCAACCGTGCTAAGCAGGAGAACAGGCTCCTGACCGATGGACATCATGCTTTCCGAGCCGGCTTTTGCCAGGCCGATAGATACATGGGCGGCCAGAATACCGGGCAGGGAGGGGTCGAGAGCGGCAGCTTTACTGCTGATAACCTGCGTTATCGCTTCCTGCATCATGTGGTTGACCTTTTCCAGGTCGAGGTTCTTGGTATCCTCGCGGCTAAGGAGAGAACTGCGCCGCAGCCAGGGTACAGCGACAACCTGTATCACACCGCCGGGGGTGGTAATTCTATAGATATCAGGCTTATTGGCGACATAGACGTTTTTCACCGCTAAAGTATCAAAAATCTCCGTGGCGGTGGCGCGGCCGACAGCATTGGGGAGGTCGTGGTTGCCGGTGAGTATGAAAACCGGGATGCTGGCGGTGGCGAGGCGGTTAATACGCCGGGCGAACTCGCGCTGCTGGGTCTGGGTAGGCTCGCGGGACTTATAGGCATCACCGCAGAACAGGACGAGATCGACTTTGTTTTTCAGGGCGTAATCAACCAGCTCATCAAAGACGGCAAGAAAATCGTTGAGGCGGGAGGACAGGCCGGTAGCGGGGTCGATATGCCCGTAGGTCTCAACGCCGAGGTGTAAATCAGCAAAGTGGGTGATTTTCAAATCCTATTCCCCTTTTCTCCCCCTTCCCTTTGCCAAAGGGAAGGGGGAGGATGCTCTTGAGGGGCTAGCGCCCCTCAAACTCCCCCCTTTTTATTATTTTACCAGATTGAGGACTTCTGTTAACGAGGAAATCATAGGGCCATTCCAGCTATCTTCACGTTCGATATAATGGACATCAACCGGCTCATTGGGGTCGCGGATAAGGACGGGATACATGCCAACCTTTAAAGCGCCGGTGAGCTCATTGCTGGAGCCGTCTCCGACATACAGGCAATCTTCTGGCTTCACGCCCAGTTTATCGGTTGCCATACGGTAGATGCGGGGGTCCGGCTTTTTTACACCGGCATCACAGGAAAAGATAGTGACATCGAAGAAGGGGGTAAAAGGCGTCTCTTTCCAGACCGCGGGCACTTCCGAAGAACAATCGCTAACCAGGGCTATTTTAAAGCCCTGAGATTTTAAAGTAGAGAGAACTTCAACGGCATCAGGCTTCAGTCTGAAGCTGCGCCTGGTATATTCCTGCCTGATTAAAGCAGCCTGCTCTACCTGGATTGCTGTGACCGGAATATCAAGCTTCCGGCAGATGTATTCGATGCTGGCCTGCTTGGTAGGGTGGATGCCCGTGGTGCGTTCGTAGAAAGAATCGAGCCACAGCTGACGGAACTTATCCGGCGGAGCACTGACGATAGAAGCCATGTCTGCCAGTACTTGCTCATACTCCGAGCGGGTAAAGTTTTCAATCAGTGTTCCAAAAAGGTCAAAGATAACGGCTTTATATTTCACGGTTTTTTACCTTTTTATTAAGAGACGGTTTGCGTTCCATAATTACAAATGGCTCTTTTATCTCAATGACCTCGAATCCCATTCTGGCGTAAAGTGAGGCGGCGGGGTTGAAGCTAAAGTATATTAAGTTAACCGGCAGTCCGGCATTATCAGCAGTATCAAGTAGAGTATTAAGCACGAAAGAGCCGATGCCTTTATCCTGGTGCTCCGGCAGTATGTAAAAATGTTCGATGAAATAACGTCCGGTGAAAAAATGCCCTCCCTTTTTCGTGAAGCAGAATGTACCGACGGGCTGATTATCGTACAGGATGACACTTGGTTTTAGAGCTTCCCAGTCCTTAGCGTGGAAACCTCTTTCTTTGTTTTCATCCCAGCCAAATACCCGGGCGATATAATCACCGTAGGCTTCTTTTTTTACCCGGTAAACAAACTCGTAATGGGATTCATCGGCGGGGATGATTTTTATCAGAGAATAGTCAATCATTCCCGCTCTGCTTCCAGATTTTGCCGCCTTCCGGCAAGACGAACAGGTCTTCGCCGGAGAGCTTGGCGAGGAGGGTATTTTTTAAGGCGGCCACGGGAACGCGTATCTGGTTCATGCTATCGCGCTCGCGGATGGTAGCCATATTGTCTTCCAAAGACTGGAAGTCGATAGTGACGCAGTATGGAGTTCCCAGTTCGTCCTGGCGGCGGTAGCGCCGGCCGATGCTCTGGGTGTCATCGTACTGTGTGGTAAAGCAGGGGCGGAGGTTGGCATAAACGTCTTTAGCGAAGGCTGCCAGGTTTTCCTTGCGGCTCAAGGGCAGCACGGCAACTTTAATGGGGGCGAGGTCGGGGTGGAAATGAAAGACAACGCGAATCTCGTCCTTGTCAGGCTCTTCTTCATAAGCGTCGCAGAGGAAAGCCAGGATAGCGCGGTCGGCGCCGAGTGAAGGCTCGATGACGTAGGGGACATAGTGCTCCTTGGTCTCGTCGTCAAAGTATTCCATAGACTTTCCGCTGGCAGCAGCATGCTGCTTGAGGTCGAAATCGGTACGGTTGACGATGCCTTCGAGCTCCGCCCAGCCGTGGGGGAAGAGATAGTTGATATCGGTGCAGTTGCGGGCGTAGTGCGCCAGCTTTTCCTTTGGGTGCTGATGTAATTTAAGGTTCTCTTTCTTAATACCGAGTTTCAAATACCAGTTAAAGCGTTCTTCTACCCAGTAATCGAACCACTTTTCGACAGTGCCCGGCTTGACGAAGTATTCGAACTCCATAATTTCGAACTCGCGACTGCGGAAAATAAAGTTGCCGGTAGTGATTTCGTTGCGGAAGGCTCGACCCTGCTGGGCGATACCGAAAGGCAGGCGCTTGCGGCTGGTGTTGACGATGTTCTGGAAGTTAACAAACATGCCCTGCGCCGTCTCCGGGCGCAGGTAAACGACCGCGGCTTCTTCTTCCACCGGGCCGATGAAGGTCTTGAACATGGTGTTGAACATGCGTTCCTCGGTAAGGGCGCCGCCGCAGGAGGGGCATTTATTTTCGGTGAGTTCATCTGCTTTCCACCTTAAGTGGCAGTCCTTACACTCCACAAGGGGGTCGGAAAAATTCGTCACGTGCCCGCTGGCTTCCCAGACTTTAGAGTTCATCATGATGCTGGTGTCCACACCCACCATATCATCACGCTGCTGGACAATCGAACGCCACCAGGCTTCCTTAACATTACGCTTGAACTCGATGCCCACGGGACCGTAGTCCCAGCAACCGGAAAGCCCCCCGTAAATATCGCTGCTGGGGAAAATAAAGCCGCGTCGCTGGCAGAGCGACACGAGTTTTTCCATGGTAAGTTTGCCGGCTGTATTTTCTGGCATTGAAATCACTCCTGGCGAATATTAGCTTTAAGGCGACGGGACTGCCGGGAGGCGCGGATAAAGAACACGCTCAAAATAATAACCCCCAGCACCAAAACGATAAGGGTGAAAACCCACAAGGGAATCAGCTTGACTTGATAAGCATTGTAAAGGAAAAAATCAATCATGGCAAAGGTAAAGATAACCTGGGGTAAAGCAATCATATTGCCCATAACCGGCAAGAGGTTCTTCAAGGGGGAACCATCGGCGGGGAGGTAACGCGAGGTCATCATCACTAACCTGACGACACCAATAGAGAGGAGAGTGAAAAAGACCTGAGGGATAACCATCCAGCCGATAAAAGCGCCCCGCGAAAGCCACCTGTCCGGAGAATCGTTCTGGAAATGATAGGCGATTTCATTCGATAAAAAAGGATAAAAACAGGCAGCCAGAATCAAAGAAAGCAGGAAAAGCGTCACCGGCAGGACGACATAGGTCCAGCGGAAGCGAGTTTTGTTTTCTTGGACGGATACGTTAATTGCTACCACCTGCCTTAGAGCTATTTACAGTAAAGATTAACAGCTTTCAGGCAGGGGTGTCAAAGAGGAGTGGATTTAATGTTCAAAGAATCCTTCGTCTAAATTGCCGCTGTTGGAGTATCCGCGTTCTTCCCAGTAGCCCTTATAGTTTATATCGTCGGAAAGCTCAATCTGCGTTATCCACTTTATCCACTTATAACCCCATTTGCTTTCGGCTACCAGCGTAAACGGGAAACCCCTCTCCGGTATTATGGTGGCATCATTCATCTTATAAGCCATGAGTATCGGATTATCGATGATGTATTCAATAGGGAACGAGGTAGTGTAGCCGTCATAGGCGTGAAAGATGACCACTTTAGCTTCCGGCAGGGGGACGGCTTTAGCCAGGATATCCCTGATCTGTACACCTTCCCAGAGGATATTGGCACTCCAACCCTCGACGCAGTTAAGCCGGACTACTTTCTCGTAGTGAGTGTAGCTATCGATGACTCCATTATAAGTATAGTCAGTAGGGTTTTGCACCAGTCCGGTAATCTGCAACTGATAACTATCCATATCCACATACTGCGGGCCTTTGATAGAGTTTTCCCGGAAGTCTTTTATCGAGGAAAGGTATTCGCCTTCATACTCTCTCACTTCAACGCTGGCAAGGGGTGTGGCTGTATTAGATTCGGAACCACAACCCACCAGGCCGAAAACGAAGGCGACAATCAAGATGGCGCTGATGACCGAAGCGATTAAAGTTATTTTTCTCATAATAATACCCCCTAAAACCACATCTAACTTGATTCTAGGGGGTATATAGAGACGACTAATAGGACTTTTATCGCATTCTCGTGCGGTTGAGAGTATGGAAAGTCATGGGCGGTTCCTGGAGTTAAGAAGCGCAGGTGCTGCAGTTGCCGGAGCTGCAACTGGAACAGGAACTACTGCCGGCGCCGGGCACTGTCTTGGGGACGCCGCTGATACTGGTAGTAAAAGCAGCGAAGGTGGACATCTTACGCCGGGCGGGCTTATGACATTTGGGACAAGCAGCGGCTTCTCCGGACTGACTTAAAGGACGCATCTGCTCGAATAGCGATTTGCATTCAGAACAGACATATTCGTAAATGGGCATAAGAATACTCCTAATATATAGTTTAACGTGTTTCCGCAGCAGGGTCAAGATAAATTGGTTTTTTGGTATAAGAATTAATACCTCACCCCCCTTTGCCCCCTCTCCAAACCGGGTATTGGTCTACACCTGATATAGTCTGTTTGGAAAGGGGGAGGAATACGAGAGGGGGCTACGCCCCCTCTCGCTGCGCACACCCGCTTTCGGGATAGAAAAAAGTGAGATTATTCAAATATTGCCAGTTTATAGGGCAGGGTGTAGGATATTAAATATATCTTTCAGGTGAGGTGGAATTTGATACAAAAACTTGACATAAAAACGCATTCACGGGTGGAGTTGCAGGAGATTACCGGCAGGGTCAGTGAAATCATTAAAGCAAGCGGGATAAAAAACGGCGTTTGCCACATTTTCGTGCCGCATACTACCGCCGGGATTATAATAAACGAACATGCCGACCCGAGCGTCGTCGAGGATATCAGCGCGCAACTGGAAGAGATAGTCCCGCAGAAAAAAAGCTACCGTCACATGGAAGGGAATTCGCCAGCTCATATAAAAGCCAGCCTGACGGGCGATTCCAGGACGTTGTTTATCGAGGGGGGAAAACCGGTGCTGGGAACGTGGCAGGGCATTTTCTTCTGCGAATTTGACGGTCCGAGAAACCGGAGCGTGCTGGTCAAGTTGATAGCGGATACTGTTTAGTGTTGCCGGGTATTTGTTAATAATAGACGAGTCGGTAAGCCAGCACATCAAGCAGGCTGTAACAGAAAGCTACCAGGTCTTTTAATAGCGTCATCAGTCCATGCTCCATCAGGGCAGCCCTGCCTGTTACTCCGGTTTGCTCGGGTCGTCCTTGTTCGGGGACGAAATTAGATACGTGCCACAATAACGGCAGCGGAAATATTGTTGTTTAATATGATACAAGCCCTTGCGCCCGCATTGCGGACAAGACATAAACCCCTGTTTCTGTCTATCTGTGTTTGATGCGTTTTGTGCCATCGCCGTCACCTGAATAATATGTATACATTATAACGTGCCGACTTTACGTACCAATCACAAAATACGTAAAAAAAGTCACAATAATATCAAAATCGAAGAATAACAGAATGAAAAACGCCGTAAAAGAAAAATTAAATCCGGCTGGTCTTGGTTTTAATAAGGAGAAGCAGCGGTATGCCCAGAGCCGCCAGGAATGCCCAGAAAATAAACGGCAAACCCTGGTTGATATCCGCCAGGCTATTACCCAGAGGGGGCGCCAGGAAAGCGCCGACCATGGAGATGGTGCTGGCCAGACCGATAGCCGTGCCACCGTAAACGCTGCCGACGCCTTTAGTCTCGAATATCATCACGGTAAAAAGCGAGCCGGCGCCGCTTCGCAGGAAGTTGGATATCACGATTACCACCCATACGCCGAAGGTATTCACGTACGGCAACAGCACCAGGCCGACCGAAAACGCGGCGACGGATAATATGAGGACGCCCTTACGCGACTTGAGTTTATCCGACAGGAGCACCATGGGAATAGAGCCGAGGGACATCATGGCGCTCGATATGGTAATAGCGCTGTCAGCAGCCGTGGGAGTCCAGCCGATATTGCGTAAATAAAGAGGCAGGTAGCCGATAAAGCCCATGCTGGCGCCCCAGCTGGTTAGAGTGACGAGGCCGATAATCCAGACTTCTTTAATGCGAATGACGTGCGATAGCGCCTGGCGAAAGGGCAGTTTAACAGCGAGTTGTTCCGGATTTTCGGTTTTATCAGGTTCTCTCGCGGTGAAAAGCCAGAGCAAACCCAGAGCAGCAGACGGTATGCCGTAAAAGAACATGACATTTCGCCAACCGCCAAGTAGCGGCGAGAGAACCGTGGCGCTCAACATTGTTGCCGCCATAGCGCCGATAGACCAGGCGACATTAAGCATGCCGTTAGCAAGCCCCAGACGCTTGCCGCTGAACCACTCCGCAGTTACCTTGGGCACGATGCTCGGCGTGGCGGCCGCCATGAGACCGAAGAGGAACATGATAGCCGCCAAGGAAATAAAATTGACCGAGAACCCGCGCATAGCTCCGAAGACGCCGGCGAGGACGCAGAGCACTGTCAGGGAGCGTTTAACGCCGAAACGGTCGGCAAGCAAGCCGCTCGGCAAACCGACAAAAACGCCCGCCAGGGGGTCCATCCCCCACACCGTGCCGATGGCGGTAAGGCTCAAGTTAAGGTCGTCTGATATTTGCTTGAAGAGCACCGGCATGCACAGCCTTGCCGCGCCGGCGACAATGGCGTAGGTCAGCATGGTGAGGGTAAGAATATACCATTTATAATTTGGGTTGTTTTTTCTTATCATTATCGTGCTGATACCATTATGAATAACCGGTCTTTTTTAGAATTATGAGAATTAAAGAAATCCGCAGGCAGCGCTGCAGATACTGTATTATCCTATCATTTTTAACACAGCGGTGACAATTTAACCTGTTTTGGCTATGCCCAGC
>Ga0154618_121_pt1 | contig 25934 bp, 25 predicted proteins | sample Rifle2008BG13ft_FD_116047 | JGI IMG/M metagenome (GOLD analysis project Ga0154618, IMG submission 116047) | Chloroflexi bacterium RBG_13_51_52 | reverse complement strand
TGAGTATATTTACCAGGGTGCTGACGATGATTTCAGAACGGCGCCCGATGTTATTCTTCGGGCTCGGTGGACTGGTCTTGGTGATTGTGGGGTTGGTATTTGGCGCTAGAGTATTGAACCTCTATGCTGATTCAGGCGTTTTACCTACCGGCAACTCATTGATATCGGTAGTACTAATAATAGTCGGTATGTTCAGTATTTTTGCTGGTCTGATACTCCGTGCCCTGCCGCGAGAGAAGAATTAACTATCGTTGTCTCCTTTTAAAACATGCTTAAGATAACGCTAATAAATCCTCCCCAGTCCACCCGGTATCCCCAGCCGCCCCTCGGCTTGGCTTTAATCGCCGCTATTTTAGAAAAAGAGGGATATCCCATTAGTTTACTGGATGCAAACGCTTTGCAATTAAAGCCGGAAAATGTGAGTAAATCAATATCCGACGCCGATGTTGTTGGTATTACCGCCGTAACACCGACTATCGGCACGGCGTTAAGTATCGCGCGTAATCTTAAAAAGGATAAACCAAATCTAAAGATAATCATCGGTGGGCCCCATGTTACCCTGCTGTCTGAAGAAACTCTGAACTCTTCTTCCGATGTAGATATTATTGTCCGCGGTGAAGGTGATGAGACGGTTATTGAGCTATTACGGGCGATGGGAGAAAAAAGACCTCTAGACAATATAGCTGGCATCAGCTATAAAGATGCTGAAGGGAAAATAATTCATACACCCGCCAGGACATCGACTGTGGACATGGATTCGCTGCCCTACCCTGCTTTTCATTTGCTGCCCTGGCAAAAATATAGGCCGCATCCCCCTCATGGCATGTCATTGCCTTTCGCGGCTATCGTGACCAGTCGCGGCTGTCCCTATCGCTGCGCCTATTGCTCCAAGCCTGTTTTCGGTTCTAAATTCCGTGCTCAAAGTCCTGAACGCGTTGTGGCTGAAATGGCATATTTGAAAGAAAGTTTCGGTATCAAAGAAATCGCTTTTTATGATGATTCATTCACGCTGGATAAAAAACGTGTTCATGCTATTGCCGATGAAATTATTGAAAAAGGACTCAAGATAGCCTGGACCTGTGAGACGCGTGTTAATTTAGTGGATAAAGAGTTGCTGGAGCACATGAGAAAGGCCGGCTGTTACGCCGTCGCCTATGGCATTGAATCAGCCTCGCCGGAGATTGTTGAAATCCTCCAGAAAGATATCACTTTAGAGCAGGTCGAGACAGCTGTACGGTTTAGCCGTGAGGTTGGCATACAGGTAATCGGCTATTTTATGCTTGGTTCTCCCGGCGATACTCCGGAGACTATCCGGCGGACCATAGACTTTGCTAAAAAGCTGAAAGTTGACTTCGCGCAGTTTTCTGTGACCACTCCTTTTCCCGGTACAGAACTTTATGAGATATATATGCGGGATAAGAAAGAAAATATACCCTGGGATAAATTTATTTATGCTGATATGAATAACCCCGCTGCGCCTGTTTTTGAAAGCGAAAAATTAAGCCGTAAAGACCTTCAGACATGGGTAAGCCGTGCCTACCGTGATTTTTACCTGCGCCCTTCTTATGTTTGGCAGAGACTCCGCCGCTGCACTTCCTGGGGTGAAATCAAGATGAACTTCAAGGGCTTCCTGATGCTGTTAAAAAGCTTGTAGATTAACTTTGAGCCCAGCGTCGCTCTTTAACGTATTTCATGAAGTCCAGTTTTTGCAGTTTATCAAAGTTGTGGCGGGCATCTACCCAGCGCATTGTGCCGGATCGGCCGCGCATGGCAATGGACTGTGTCTGGGCCCCGCCGCTGAAATACCGGACCCCTTTTAGTAAATCGCCGCTGCTGACCCCGGTCGCGGCGAAAAATACATCATCGGTATCTATCAAGTCATTTGTTTTATAAACTTTTTCTAAATCCTCTCCTCTTTTAACAGCAGCTTCTTTTTCTTTTTCATCACGGGGCCAAGCTTTACACTGGATAGCACCACCGATGCAGAGTATTGCTGCGGCGGATAAAACACCCTCCGGTGTTCCCCCTATCCCCATCAGGACATCGACATCCGTATCTGGCAGGGCTGCTTCAATAGCCGCGGAAACATCTCCATCGGTTATGAGTTTAACTCTGGCGCCGGCATTTCTGATGTCCCTAAGCAGTTTTTCATGACGAGGCCGGTCCAGTACCACCACGGTAATTTCAGATACTCTCTTTTTCTTGGCGGAAGCAATATTGTTCAAATTATCTGCCACCGGGGCGTTAATATCTATGCAGTCTTTCGCCTCGGCTCCGGTGACGATTTTATTCATATAAACAAAATTCCGGGGGCAGTGCATTGTGCCTCTGGCGGAAAGCGCTACCACGGAAATAGCGCCGGGAAGTCCTCGGGCTGTCAGGGTAGTCCCATCAACCGGGTCGACGGCGATATCGACTTTCGGTTCAGAACCATCACCGATCTTCTCTCCGATATAAAGCATTGGAGCTTCGTCCTTTTCTCCTTCCCCAATGACCACAATCCCATCCATCCTGACAAAGCCCAAAACATTACGCATGGCAGCTACCGCGGTTTCATCCACCAGGTTTTTATCACCTCTGCCAAGAAAACGAGCTGCAGCCATAGCTGCAGCTTCGGTAACACGGACAAGTTCCATGGCAATATTGCGTTCCATAGGCTGGTTAGCAGTTCCGTTGTTCATGCTATTTCTACTTCCTCCGGCTTTGTTATGGTCGGGGTGAGAGGATTTGAACCTCCGACCTCAGCGTCCCAAACGCTGCGCGCTAAACCAGCTGCGCTACACCCCGCCCGCTAAAGTATAGCCTAGAGTTTATCTTGACGCAATATATAAATAAAAAAGAGGGGCAAAAGCCCCTCTTAATTCGGCTAGCGTACTGATTATCATTATTCACGGCAGTCGGGGCAGGTTTCGTAATCGCTTAATGGCGTCCCCGATATTTTTGCTATATATTCTATCTGCTTTTCTGGTGCCCAGTACTGACCGCACTTGGAGCATTTCTTCATCACGAAATCCATTGTGTTATGAGGCCAGTTGATAACTCTCTTGCCCTTTTTATCCGTCATGGTAATCGCGCCTGTGGGGCAGCTGTACGAGCAGGAACCGCATCCGATACATGCCTCGGAAAAGTCTTCGCCGAAAGGCGTTGTGATTTCTCTATCAACGCCGCGTTTAGATAAGCTGATGGCGGAAACGCCGACCACCTCTTCGCATGTACGCGCACAGTTGGCGCAAAGGATACAATTATTATTGCCGCTTTGCTCCACGAAGCGGGTTTTCAGGACTCCAGCTTTTTTGACGAGTTCCTGTATCACTTCAGAGTCCGGGCATCTTGCCAGCAGTAACTCAAGAAGCGTTTTACGTATTTTCTGGATTTTCTCTGTATTTGTCTGTACGGTAAGCCCCTCTTCCACCAGATAGATACATGATGTGACCAGACGTTCCCTGCCTTTGGCGGTTTTAATCTCCACCAGGCAAAGGCGGCAGGCACCGTAGGGAGCGACGGCTTCGTTTTCGCAGAGGGTGGGGATATAAATATTGTTAGCCCGGGCGGCAACCAGTAGTGTGATGCCTGCCTCTGCTTTTATTTGTCTTCCGTTAATCGTAAATTTAACCATCTCTTATTATCCTTACTTTATTTCGCGGCACCAATTTTGCAGACGCCTGCGGGGCATTTTTTATCTTTAATATGGGCTATATATTCATCACGGAAATGTCGGAGAGTGCTCATTACCGGATTTGATGCCTGGCTGCCCAGGGCGCAAAGTGAAGCATCAACCAGGGTCGCCGATAGTTCTTCCAGGAGTTGAATATCGCTGTTTTTGCCTTTGCCTTCGGTAATCCTGGTTAGAATTTGTTTCATTTGAAGCAGACCTTCACGGCAGGGAAGGCATTTGCCGCAGGACTCCCCTTCCAGGAAGGTGACAAAATAGCTGGCGATATTGACCATGCAGGTCTTGTCATCCATGACAATCATGCCGCCCGAACCCATCATGGAGCCGACCTTCGTCAATTCATCAAAGTCGACCGGCAGGTCGAGCATGCTTTCCGGGATAACGCCGCCGGAGGGACCTCCGGTCTGTACTGCCTTGAACTTGCGTCCCTTGGGAATACCGCCGCCGAGGTCATAAATAATTTCCCGCAGCGTTATGCCCATGGGTACTTCGACGAGGCCGGTATTGGAAATATTGCCGACCAGTGAAAATATTTTAGTTCCCTTGCTGTTTTTAGTCCCTGTTTTACTAAACCAATCGGAACCATTATTAATTATCAGAGGAACGTTTGCCCAGGTTTCCACGTTATTGAGGTTGGTGGGCTTTCCCCAGAGTCCCTGCTCCGAAGTATGTACATACTTGGCGCGGGGTTCGCCTACCCTGCCTTCCAGCGAAGCCATTAAGGCCGTCGATTCACCGCAAATAAAGGCGCCGCCCCCCCGCTGGACCTTAATAGTGAAATTGAATCCGGAACCCATGATATTTTTCCCCAGTAATCCGTAAGATTCCGCCTGTTCGATAGCCGTCTTTATATTCCTGACGGCCAGCGGATACTCGTTTCGGACGTAGATATAGCCTTCGTGGCTGCCGATGGCATAAGCGCCGATAATCATACCTTCCAGGACGCTATGCGGATTGCCTTCGACAAGGCTGCGGTCCATGTAAGCTCCCGGGTCGCCTTCGTCGGCGTTACAGATAACGTATTTGGTCTTGCCGGGGGCTTTGCGGGTGCTTTCCCACTTATTTCCGGTAGGAAAACCGCCGCCGCCGCGTCCCCTTAATCCGGCTTTCTTAATTTCATCGATAATCGCATCCGGCGTCATCTTCAAGGCTTTTGCCAGGCCGGCATAACCGCCGACAGCCAGGTAGTCATCGATAGATGTGGGATCGATAAGTCCATTGTTTCCAAAGACGATGCGTTTCTGGAGTTTGTAGAAAGGCACATCATGTTCGTATGTGATTTTTTTATTGGTAGCCCTGTCGGTATAAAGCATTCTCTCGATAACGTTGCCTTTACCAACAGTCTCGGAGATTATTTCAGGTACATCTTTAACCCTGACTCTTTGATAGAATATATTCTTCGGTTTGATTACTACCAGAGGACCGCGTTCACAAAAGCCGTGGCAACCGGTAGCCCTGATATCCACCTTACTTTCCAGCTTTTGTTTTTTCAGCTCTTTCTGGAAAGCGGCGGTAACGGTCTTACAGCCATGTGCCTGGCAACCTGTTCCATTACAAACGGTAATAACGGTCTTTTTTGGGTCTCTTTTTCCGGTTATAGATTTTCTAAGGGCATCCAGTTCACCTAAGGATTTCAATTTTGCCACTGGTGACTTCCTCCACTAGTTAGTTATATTGCTTTAGCACGGAAACGACGCCTTCCGGCGTCATTTCTCCGTGATAGTCTTCTCCGATAATGACCATGGGTCCGAGGGCACAAGCGCCGACGCAGTTGACTGTTTCCAGGGTAAATTTCAGGTCTTTGGTGGTAGCGCCTTTTTTTATTTTTAATTCATGCTCGATTTTTTCCAGGACTTTAACAGCGCCCCGCACATGGCAGGCGGTGCCCATACAGACATTTATCAAATGGCGTCCCCTGGGAGTTAGGCTGAAGGCTTTAAAAAAGGTCGCAACGCTGTAAACGCGGCTCAAAGGAATGCCAAGAGCCTGATTAGTCTGCTGTAAAGCGTCTTTAGGCAGATAGCCAATTTCCGCCTGAATATCCTGCAAAATATCTACCAGCAGAGATTTATCTCGCCGGTGCTTTTCTAGGACCTGTTTTACTTTTGCCTTTTGCTCTTTTGGTGACATCAGCTTTCTCCAGTATTTTTTGATATTCCAGTTTGACGCGCGCTTGTATCTGGGCGATTATATCATCGCTAAGGTGGCGGAACCTGCGCTGGATTTTTAAGTAGTCCGTAACCGGTCTTAGCTTGGGCAGGTCGATGCTCATTTTATAGACACCGTTCTCGACCTCATAGAGAGGGAATATTCCGGTCTGAACGGCCAGGCGGGACTGCCGGATAACCGTATCCGTGGCGCTCCCCCAACCGGTGGGACAGACCGCAAGTATATGGACGTAAGCTGGTCCCGGCGTGTCAACGGCTTTACGTACCTTCGCCATAAGGTCGAAAGGGTACCCGTGCGTGGCGGTAGCCACATACGGTATGTTGTGCGCCACGGCAATCTCCGGCATATTCTTTTTCCAGCTGAACTGCCCGAAGCTCTTCTTGCCCATCGGTGAGGTAGTAGTCATTGCCCCGAAGGGTGTTGCCGAAGACCTCTGGTTACCGGTATTCATATATGCCTCGTTATCGAAGCAGATATAAGTGAAATCATGACCTCTCTCCATGGCTCCGGAAATTGCCTGCAGGCCGATATCGCTGGTGGCGCCGTCACCGCCGATAGCGACTATTTTAGTGTTCTCCGGCAGAGGCACTCCCTTCCTCTTCATAGCCTTATAGCCAGCTTCGACACCGGAAGCTACCGCCGCCGCATTCTCGAATAACGTATGTATCCAGGGAAGCTGCCAGGAGGTAAGCGGAAACTGCGAGGCAAAAATCTCCATACACCCGGTTGCGTTAACAACGATAACGTTGTTATCCAGGGCTTTGAAAGCCTGTCGCATTGCCAGGGCTTCACCGCAGCCGATGCAGGCACGGTGACCCGGTGCGAAATTATCCTCTTTCTTGACAAGTCGAGGTACGTAAACGGCGTAATTTTCCATTATTCCCTCACCCCGTAAATCTCGTATTCTTTCTTGCTTCCGCTCTTGGCAATCTCTATGCCTTTCTTAACGATGTCTTTGAACCCTGCTACGGTGATATCCCTGCCGCCGAGTCCTCCGACGAAGCTGATAATCTTGGGTTTTTTCACCTGGTCATAAAATGCAGCTTTTACTTCTGAAGCGAGCGGTCCACCCGGACCGCCGTAGGAGATAGCCCTATCCAATACAATGAGTACATCGGCGTCCTTGACGGATTCGCGCAGTTCCTCGAAGGGGAAAGGCCGCCATAGCCGCAGGCGTATCTGCCCCACGCTTTGTCCCTCTGCTACCATCTCGTCGATGGCTACCGAGGCTGTCTCACCGATTGCTCCCATCGTCATCAGGACGACTTTAGCGCCGTCGCTGTGGTATTTCTCGACCGGTGAATATTTCCGTCCGAACGCTTTATAATATTTATTCCATATTTCCAGGATTACTTTCTTGGAACTTCGTATATTCATTTCCTGTGCCCATTTTGTCTCGGTGAAGATAATCGGTGGCGCGAAGTCCCCCATAGCTACCGGCTTGTCCGGATTCAGGGGCAGGGGGAACTTACAGGGAGGCAGGAACTTATCGACTTCACTTTGTTCTGGTAATTCTATCGGCTCGATTACGTGCGTCAGGTTAAAGCCGTCCAGGTGGACCATCACCGGCAGCAGGACCCGTTTATCCTCGCCGATGCGAAAAGCGCAGATTATATTATCCACACACTGCTGTCCGTTTTCGGCGATTATCTGTATCCAGCCGGTGTCCCTGACCGACATCATATCGGAATGGTCGCACCAGATACTCAAAGGTGCTGATAACGCCCGGTTGGCTACCGCCATGACGATGGGCAGACGCATGGGTGCGGCGACGTATACTACCTCATTCATTAATGCCAGACCCTGGCTGGCTGTAGCCGTGAACGTGCGGGCACCGGTCGCCGACGAACCAAGGCAAGCGCTCATAGCGGAATGCTCCGATTCGACGGGTATGTATTCGGCATCCAGTTCACCGTTGGCTACCAGTTCGGCTAGGTGTTCTACGATATGGGTCTGTGGAGTAATAGGATAAGCCGCTATAACATCGGGATTCGCCAGCTTAACCGCATCAGCCAGTGCGATAGAAACTTCAACTCCCACTCGTGTTGCCATCACTCCACCTCCTCTACCATTTTGATCACATTGGTCCAGCATTCTCTGGCGCAAATGCCGCATCCCTTGCAGTAGAACAAATCGGCTTCAAAGTTGCCGTCTTTGTTCTGGTTTATGCAACCTTCCGGGCAAAACAGAGCACAAAGACCGCATTTGATGCATTTTTTAAAGTCGTATGTAGGGCGTTGCGAGCGCCAGGTACCGCTTTCATATTGCCGGGCGCTGCCTGGCTCGGTGACAATATAGCCTATTTCCAGGTCTTTCCATGTTAATTCATTATCGGATTTTGCCATTTATTGCTCCTAAAATGCTACTTGTTCAAAGGCTGTTTCCATGGCTTTAATATTACGTTCTCCCAGCCTGCCGAAACGTTTTTCTAAAGGCGCGTGCGTCGATTTCTTGTCGATGACGCCGGTAATTTTTACCACGGCACCGAGCATCGTCGTGTTTACGATAGGGACTCCCAATACCTCGCGAGCGATTTTGGTAGCATTTACAGTGGCTACCGGATATTTTATCTTAAACTCCGATTTAATCTCCGAAGCGTTTTTCCGGGTGTTAACAATAACCCAGCCGCCCTTTTTTAGACCGGACGTCACGTTGACTTTGTCAAGCAAACTGGGGTCAAGCACGACAACATAATCAGGCTGTAATATATCAGCGCGTATCCTTACCGGTTCGCGGCTGTCTATCCTGTTGAATGCCTGAACCGGCGCGCCGCGCCGCTCCGGCCCGAAGCTGGGGAAAGCCTGGGCGAACTTGCCTTCACTGATAGCCGCTTGCGCCAGCATCTCCGTAGAGGTGACTGCACCCTGGCCGCCTCGCCCGTGCCACCTGATTTCCATGAGGCTTGTTTCTTTTGTCATGGTTACTCCGTATTAAAAAAACTACCCCTGGAGCGATTCGAACGCTCGCACCCAGCTCCGGAGGCTGGTGCTCTATCCACCTGAGCTACAGGGGCTAATTACTAAAATAATACTATAAAACGTAGAGTCTTGGCAACTTGAATTTACCTCTTTAGGTATAGCGCCAGAAAAGCAGTCCTTGGCATAAACCGATAACGAGAATTGTGGGTATTGCGGCATATTTTATAAATTTCCCCCAACTGATAGGGTAACCCTCTTTTTCTGATATTGCTACACTTACTACATTAGCGGAAGCGCCGATGGGTGTAGCATTACCGCCGATATCCGTTCCCAATGCCAGTGACCATGCCATGGCCGTCAGGTTGAGACCGCCTGTTTTTGCGAGTGTGCCGATAACCGGTACCATAGCAGCCGCAAAGGGTATGTTATCCACGAAAGCTGATAACACAGCGGATATCCACAGTATGAAAGTGATAGCTATGTTAATATTTCCACTAGACATATCACCTATTAGTTCCGATACTCTTACCAGTACACCGGAAACTTCCAACCCGCCCACGCATATGAATAACCCGGCAAAAAATAGCAGTGTGCGCCAATCGATATTTTTTACTATCTTCACTGCCCCTTTTCCGGCGACAATCAGTGAAAGAACCGCGCTTATAACGCCTATAAAGGCGACCGATAAACCTGTATATCCGTGAGTTACTAAAAGGGCAATAATTAATATAAAGAGTGCTATCGCCAGCTTGAAAAGGTGGGGATTGGTTATTGCGCTGCTCGGAAGAGGACATGATTTCATTAGCTCTTTAGGATCTTCTTCCTGCCGGAGTGGCTTCCGGAAGACGAAGTAGAAATATACGATAGATAACGCCATTGATATCCAGGCGATTACCCCCGTGTTCATGAGAAAATCGGTAAAACTGTAACCGAATGCTGTGCCGATAATGATATTCGGCGGGTCGCCGCTCAAAGTAGAGGCTCCACCGGTATTGGCGGCAAAAACTTCGGCAATAATAATAGGCACGGGATTGAACTTCATTAGCCTCCCCAGTTCGATGGTCACCATGCTAAGAAAAAGCATTACCGTGATACTGCCGATGAACATGGAAAGAAATCCTGATAATATCATAAAAGCGATTAAAATAGGTATCGTGCGGCAGCCTACAAGTCGCGCTGTATAAAGGCACATCCACCGGAACAGCCCCACCGATTCCAGCCACCCTACCGTCATCATCATGGTACCGATAAATACTATTGTCTGCCAGTTGAATCCTGGCGCTTCTACGGCATGTGAACCGGGCACCCAGAACTGGGAATGCCCAAGCTGGTTTACGTTAAGAAATTCCCACAATCCTCCGGGGGATTGCATTACTCCAAGGAAAACCACGACAATCATTATCGCTGCCCCGCCCAGCGCTGCAACGTGACGGTGTATCTTGTTGCTGGCGATGGCAACAAACATCAGGGCGAATATTATTATGGCGAGAATTTGACTGACTGATAACATAAAATCTGACCGAACATTAGATATTGGTTAGGTTCGGTATATTATATCAATAATATTTATATTGTACAAAAATATTGACTTTTCTCCCTTGCGGCAATTAAAGTAATTTAGAATGGTATGCAACAGCTATTTACCGATTTTTGATATTATTCAATAAAGGTTTTTTAAATGAATGAAAAAAAGAGCGTCGACGCACGGGGTATGAAGGCAGTGATTCTCGTGGGTGGTCCGGGAATGCGCCTCCGTCCTTTGACCGATAATAAGCCGAAATCAATCGTGCCGGTGCTTAATCGCCCTATTCTCGAACACACACTGGCATATCTCAAGCACTTCGGGATAGTGGATGTCATCCTAGCGATGAGCTATTTGCCGGATGTAATCCGGGAATATTTCGGAGATGGGGAACGTTGCGGCATGCGGTTGACCTATTGTCTGGAAAAAGAACCTCTGGGTACTGCCGGCGCGATAAAGAATTCCGAAACATATCTGGACAGTTCTTTCCTGGTTTTAAATGGTGATAATGTATTTACAGACATGAATCTGCATGACTTACTCGCCTTCCACCTTGCGAAAAAAGCCAAAGCAACCATAGCTCTAACCTGGGTGGATAATCCCAGCGCATTCGGGGTTGTGGAAACAGATGCTGAACAGAGAGTAAAACGTTTTATTGAAAAACCCCCCCTCTCTGAAGCGAAGACCAACTGGATAAATGCCGGGTGTTATATCCTCGAACCGGAAGTCCTCGGAGAAATACCACAAGGCCAGCATTATATGTTAGAAAAGGGACTTTTTCCACGTTTACTTGATATTGGAAAAAAAGTTTACGGCTATACGTATAAAGGTTATTGGCTTGATATGGGCACGCCGCAAAAATACTTTAACTTCAACATGGATCTGCTTTTATTAAAAACAAAAAGCCCTTTAATAGCTGCCGAGGAGACAAATGGTGTATATTATAGTAAGGATATTGATATCCACCCGACTGCAAAGATATTGGCGCCGGTCTTGATAGATGACGGATGTAAAATAGGCAAGGACGTGCATATCAAAGGACCGGCTGTTATCGGTAAAGGATGTGTCATTAATAACAACGTTAGTTTGGAGCAAGTCATTATCTGGGATAAAGTAAATATCGGGCAGCATTCTCGACTTAATCGATGTATCGTTAGCGATGACACAACTATTGCTGAAAACCAGGATATACGGAACAGCGTGATTACACCTTCACGTACCGTACCGTTGTCTTTATAATGAAAAAGACATGCATGAAGTAGCACTATAAAAAGGAGTTTTTATGGCTGAAGAAAAATCCAGGGGCGAAGCTAAATTGAAAAAGTCAGCTCCAAAGGATGTGACTTTTAAATGCCAAATGTGTGAAAAGCAAAAACCTATATCTGAAATGAAAGCCGTTAAAAGGTTCAGACCGGTGATTATCGTTTGTCAGGATTGTGAAAAAGTTATGCAGTAGGCATCATTCTATATCGCGAATTTATGTGAGAAAATATGGCTGAAGAACTGGGTAAAATTGAAAAAATGCCGGTAGAAGATTTTAAAAAAGGCAGGAAGTTCTTTTTCGTGCCTTTTGTTTACTTTGGGGAAGGGTTGACGGATGAATACAAGAAAAAGGTCAACCAGTACTGGGAACAGGTGGAAAAGCAGATTACTGAATTATCTTTGAAACTCGGTGAAGTCAATGTTATTTACCACGAGTTAATCGCTGCATCCGGTGAGGACGGTGTCGCATCGCTCAAAGAGTTGAATAAGCAAGGTTATAAAGTTGTTAAAACCTGCCTGGAGAAAAATGCCCGATTGGAAGCGCTGGAAAATGCTGACTTACTAACCGAATTTATGGATTGGAGCCGGTGTTTGGTGATAGGCTTACAGAATCCTAGAGTAATATCGAAAGTCTATGAATGTTACTCTGAAGTAACGAAGAAACGGAACGAATCAATTGCTCAAAAAATTAACGAGACCTTAAAAGAGAATGAAATCGCGATTGTGCTGATGCGGGAAAATCATCAAGTACAGTTTCCTTCGGATATACAGGTCTTTTATATTTCCCCACCCGCCCTGGATGAAATCAAACGCTGGCTTAGAGAGCAGGAACATAAAGCCGGTGAAGAAACGAAGGAGAAATAGACCAGTCTTTTACTGGCGGGCGTAAACTCTTTTTAATTCGGGTTTTTTCACCATGGGTAATAGATTTTGCGAATATGTCGCGCTGCATTGAAGACAGAAAATGCGTGTTTCTTCGGTGTCGCGTTCTACAAATAAATCGCCACCGCAACGCTTACAACCCTTTATCTTTACAATAATCCCCATATATCCTCCTCCCTTACTTTACGATACTGCCCCTGTGGTTTATGCGTGTAACCTGTCTTAATTGGGGCATTTCTTACATTACCTGCAAATGTTTTAAATATTTGAATTGAAAATATTGTAATTTTGTAATCTCACGCTAGAATCACAAAAATAATACCTGATATCACAAAATTGTCACATTATCAATCGTGAATTGAATTCCTCGAATAGTTTTGACAATGCAAATAAAAATAGCATAGAATTTTCGCAAGAAGATATTGAGAATAGTTATTTCAGGAGGTAATAATGGCCGGAAAATATGATAAATACGTTTTTCATCCGCCCCATATTCAAATCCGGATGAAGGAAGACAAAAGTGTCGTTTTTGACGGACTGATGATAGGTCACCAGCAACTGGGTTTTAATCTTACTATAGGGCACCAATTCGTCAGGAAGCCGTTTAAGTCGGATAATCCATGCCATAGCCATAACTTCCCGGAGTTTCTCGCCTGGTATGGCGGTAATCCTGACGACCCGGATGACTTTGGCGGCCAGGTTGAAATTTACCTGGGTAAGGAAATGGAAAAATATGTCTTTACCAGTCCAACTATGATTTACCTGCCGGTCGGTTTCCCGCATTGTCCGCTGGAGATTACTCGCGTGGATAGTCCCATCATTCAAATTGAAATCATGCTCGTTGGAGAAGGTGGCACCCGGGAGCCTTTCTTTGAAGAAGATAGAGGTAAAACAAACTTAATTGAATTTACGGATTTTTCACGTAAGAAGAAAGATACGAATTAAAATTTCGATTGGGAAAATGGAAGATTTGTAGAAATTCAACAATTATCTTTTTATAAATATATATTAGGAAGGGAACTAAATCATGCCATCAAACTTGCCGGAAAATTGGCCGCAAATGACGCCGGAGCAGAAACGCCAGTACAGGTTGAACAAAACACTTGACACTTCTGGTATGAAATTCCCCACGCCGGAAGCCGAAAAAGCTTTCAAAGTAAGGGCGCAACGGATGGTGGATGTTTACAACGTGCGGGAACCTGATAGGGTCCCTGTTAACCTGCCGGTTGGTAATCTTCCCCTGAAACTGGCAGGAATTAGTACGCATACTGCCATGTATGACTTTGAAAAAGCCCTTGAAGCAACCCGGAAGTTTAACGAGAAATACTCCGAGGAATTGGAATATACTGCTATGCCCTATTTTATTACGCCGGGCAAAATTCTGGATTTACTCGATTATAAACTATACGCCTGGCCCGGGCACGGTATTTCAAAAGACGGCACCAGCTGGCAGTTCATTGAAGGTGAATATATGACAGTTGACGAGTATGACGACCTTATCCGGGATCCTTCTGATTTCTGGATCCGGACTTATCTGCCCCGTTGCTTCGGTATTCTTGAGCCGATGCGTATGTTTCAGCCTTTCACGAATATTACAGAAAATGTACATATAGGGCAATTTATGCCTTTTGCCATGCCGCAGGTGCAACAGATGCTCCAGAAAATGCTCGATGTCGGTAAGGAATACCAAAGACTTATGCAAATTATGATGAGCTCCGGCGGTGGGATGTCGATGGGCTTTGCTGCCGGATTCGGAGGCGGTTTTGCCAAAGCTCCTTTCGATACGTTAGGAGATACCCTGCGCGGCACGACAGGTATTATGAAAGATATGTTCCGCTGTCCCGATAAGCTTTTGGAAGCACTGGATGTTATCGCGGATTTGACTATCAGTACGATATTAAAATCACCTAATATCGCCAATATTACGACGGTGATGTACCCGTTGCATAAAGGTGCTGACGGTTGGATGTCGCAGCCGGCTTTTGACAAATTCTACTGGCCGTCTTTGAAAAAGGTCATGAATGCCTTAATCAACGAGGGCTTGATTCAAACTCTTTTTGCCGAGGGCAGTTTCAACACCCGCCTGGAATATGTTGATGAGTTCCCCAAGGGAATGGTTACCTGGTACTTCGACCGCACGGATATGGCCAGGGCAAAGAAGATACTCGGCAAGAAATGCTGCCTTCAGGGCAATGTGCCTTCTTCTTTGATAGTCACCGGCGACCCCAGGGACGTTAAAGAATACTGCCGCAAGCTCATTCAGGAAGTCGGCAAGGGCGGCGGTTTTATCCTGTCATCCGGCTCGGTGGCGGATAATCCAAAACTGGAAAACATTCAGGCAATGATGGCGGCCATCAGGGAATACGGCTACTATAAGAAGTAGACCAATATTGTCATTCCAGCGAAGGCTGGAATCTACTGTCGGTCCTTAACAAATGATTAAATAATTCAATATCAGGCTGGCTGTCTTAATAAAATGGCTGGCCTGAATTGTTTATCCCTCTTGCTCTCATCAAGCATTTTCCGTTACAATTTGAAAGCCATGGAGAGGTGTCCGAGTGGTTCATGGTGCCGCTCTCGAAAAGCGGTCTTCGCGCAAGCGGAGCGTGGGTTCGAATCCCACCCTCTCCGTTTTAACTGTAAGTGAGTCATACACTTCTGCTAGAATAAAAGCACGGAGAGGTGCTGGAGTGGCCTATCAGGCACGCCTGGAGAGCGTGTGTAGCCGTAAGGTTACCGTGGGTTCGAATCCCACCCTCTCCGCCATCCTACGCCAAGGTTTCGGCTGTCAAGACATCAATTCAAATATTTCCTCAATTTGCTTATCCCCTTTATCCCGACTGTAAACTATCAACTGTAAACTGTTTACTTATTACTTATTACTTGATGCTTGTTACTTGTTACTTGTTACTTTGTTATCATCCCTACCCTGTGCTAGAATTAAAATTGCTTTGAACACAGATATCAAATACTGGGTAGGCTTTAACAATATACCCGGCATAGGGCGGGTAAGACTTGGTCTGCTGGAGAAATACTTCAGCGGGCTGGAAGCGGCATGGAAGGCTTCGCCGGGCGAGATGAAGAAAGCCGGGCTGGACAGCTCTGCCCTGCGCGCTATAGACCAGTGGCGGGACAAGATAGATCCCGACACCGAGATGGAAAAACTGGAACGATATAAGATTAAAGTACTGACCTGTAACGATAAAGATTACCCGAAGCGACTGAAAGAGATTTACGACTATCCACCGGTCCTCTATATCAAAGGCTCTTTATTGCGGGAGGACGAGTGGTGCCTGGCGGTGGTCGGCACCAGGCGGGCGACGGTTTACGGCAAACAGGTTACGGGGGAGATAGTAGCCGATTTAGCCAGGAGCAAGATAACCATCGTCAGCGGTCTGGCAAAAGGCATTGATACCATCGCTCACCGCAGCGCCCTGGAAGTCGGTGGCAGGACTCTGGCGGTATTCGCCAGCGGACTCGATATCATATATCCCGCAGAAAACGAGAGACTGGCGCGGGATATAATAGAACATGGCGCTATATTAAGCGAATATCCCCTGGGGATGAAGCCGCGCGCCGAAAACTTCCCGCGACGCAACCGGATTCTAAGTGGCTTGAGTCTAGGGGTGCTGGTCACCGAGGCAGATGAAGACAGCGGCGCAATGATTACCGCCCGCGACGCGCTGGAACAGGACCGCGAGGTATTCGCCATACCGGGGAGCATTTTATCACCGGCAAGCCGGGGCACCAACCGCATTATCCAGATGGGCGAAGCCAAGCTCGTCCGCACCTGCACGGACATATTGGAAGAGTTGAACCTGACAACGGTAGCCCGGCAGATTGAAATGAGCGAGATACTGCCGGAGACGGAAACAGAGACCCTGCTCATCAAGCAGCTTACCGCCGAGCCGTCACATATCGACGAGGTATGTCGCAAAAGCGGACTGCCGGCAGCCACGGTAAGCAGCACGCTGGCGATGATGGAACTCAAGGGAATGGTGAAACAGGTAGGAACGATGAACTACGTACTATCGCGGGAAATGCGGCAGGAATATAGAGTGAGAGTTGATTGAAAAATATGAGTAAAAAGCTTGTTATCGTAGAATCGCCGGCAAAGTCCAGGACACTAGGGAAAATCCTGGGAAAAGGATACAGCATTAAAGCGTCGCTGGGCCACGTGAGAGACCTGCCCAAGGGTCAGATGGGCGTGGATATAGAAAACGGATTTACACCCAGGTACGTGGTGCCGAAAGCCAAGACAAAGCTGGTCAACGAGCTTAAGCAGGCGACTAAGGATGCAACTACCATATATCTGGCGACCGACCCCGACCGCGAAGGAGAAGCGATAGCCTGGCACCTCGCTGAGGTGACCGGTGATAAAAAAAAGCAATACCGGAGAGTGGTCTTCCGGGAGATAACGGAGGAAGCCGTAAAAGAGGCTTTCCAGAATCCGCGCGATTTAAATATGCAACTGGTGGACGCCCAGCAGGCGCGGCGCATACTTGACAGACTGGTAGGCTATAAAATCAGTCCCCTGCTGTGGAAGAAGGTCAGAAAAAATCTTTCCGCCGGCAGAGTGCAGTCGGTGGCGGTTAAAATAATCGTAGACCGAGAGAGAGAAATACAGGCTTTCGTTCCGGAAGAGTACTGGGTAATCGAAGTAGAGCTAAGCAAGAAGCAGGAAAAGCCGTCTTTCCGTGCCACACTGGTAGGACTGGTCGAAGGCAAAAAGTTGGATATCCACACGCAAGAAGAGTCCGATGCCATCAGGAGTACGCTGGAGAAAGCCGCTTACGACGTGCTTAAGATAGCCGCCAAGAAGGTAATGCGCCAACCGGCGCCACCGTTCACGACCAGCACCCTGCAGCAGGAAGCCTGGCGCAAGCTGCGTTTCACCGCCAAGCAGACGATGGCGATTGCCCAGCAATTATACGAAGGTCTGCCCATCGGCGAGGAAGGCAACGTGGGTCTGATTACCTACATGCGCACGGACTCCACGAATGTTGCACAGTCGGCGATAGCTGAAGCCGTTGCTTATATCCGCGGTACCTACGGCGAAAAATACCTGCCGCCAAAGCCCCGTGTTTTTACCGCCCGCGCCAAGGGAGCGCAGGAAGCCCACGAGGCTATCCGTCCAACCCGGATACGACGCGAACCGGTAAAGATAAAAAAGTACTTGAGCACGACACAGTACCGTCTCTACGACCTTGTCTGGAAACGCATGGTAGCCAGCCAGATGGCAGCAGCTGTTTTCGATAACACGACCGTAGATATCGAAGCGAAAAATCACCGGGACTACCTGCTAAGGACAGCGACATCGGTCAATACTTTTCCGGGCTTCATCACCGTTTACAGCGAGGGAAGGGACGAGGCAGAGGAAGAAGAAAAGATAACGCTACCAAAACTGTCGAAAGGCGATACGCTGGATTTTATAAAAGTAATACCGGAGCAAAGGTTCACACAGCCGCCGCCGAGATATACCGAGGCAACACTGGTCAAGACACTGGAACAATACGGAATCGGGCGGCCCAGCACTTACGCTCCGACGATTTCCACTATTCAAGACCGCGACTATGTCGCCAAGGACAAGGGGGTTTTTCAGCCTACCGAACTGGGATTCGCCACCAACGATTTACTTGTACAGCATTTCCCGGACATCATCAATATCAAGTTTACCGCCGATATGGAAAGCGAACTCGACGACATTGCTAGCAACGAGCGTAAGTGGCCGAGCGTAATAAAGGACTTCTATACTCCTTTTGAAAAGGATTACCAAAAAGCAGTGGAGACAGCGGAGAAGGTTAAGCTGGCGGACGAGCCTACCGGAGACCCCTGTCCGAAGTGTGGCAAACCCCTGGTAATCAAGACGGGGCGCTTCGGGAAATTCGTCGCCTGTAGCGGCTATCCCGAGTGCAAGTACACGCAGTCGTTCCAGGTGAAGGTGGGGGCGAAGTGCCCGGAGTGCGGCAAGGACCTGATACAGAGGATAAACAAGAAGAGGCGCACTTTCTACGGGTGCAGCGGCTACCCGGAATGCAAGTTTCTCACTAACTTTAAGCCCCTGCCGCAGCCCTGCCCGCAGTGTAAGAGCCTGCTGACAGAGCACGGCAAGCAGGCATGGTGTATAAAGTGCGGATACAAGGGGAAGGTGGAGGAGGCTGAAAATAAAAGCCAATAAAACATGCAGGAAGTATTTAATCGGTATATAGATTATCTTGAAGCGGAAAGAAATGTATCCGCATATACGGTACGGAACTATACTAAAGATTTGCTGGAGTTCTTTGCCTTTGTCAGTGAACAGGGTATAGATACGCTAAAGAATGTTAATAAGCAGACACTGCGCGCCTACCTGGCACAGCTGATGGAACAAAAATACGCCAAGTCCAGCATAGCCAGGAAACTTTCAGCGATAAGGTCGTTTTACCGCTACCTGATGCGCGAGGAACTGGTCACAGCAAGCCCGGCAGCCACCACGGTTTCCCCAAGACTGGATAAACGTTTGCCCACTTTCCTGACTCTGGAGGAAGCTAAACGACTGGTGGAGTCGCCGGACGTCACACAGCCGCAGGGACAGCGCGATCGGGCTTTGTTGGAAATGCTCTATGCCTCCGGCATACGGGTAAGCGAGCTGGTGAATATGAATGTAGAGCAGGTGAACCTGTCAACCAACGAGATACGGGTGTGGGGCAAGGGATCAAAAGAGCGGGTGGTGCTGATAGGTGCACCGGCGGCGCAGGCGTTGAACACTTATATTAACGACGGGAGGAAAGAACTTCTCGGGGGAAAGAGGAATAACGCGCTATTCGTGAACCGCTACGGGGAGCGGATATTAGTCAGGCGGGTGCAGAAGATACTGAATAAATACTCGAGAAGTATCAATAAAAGCGTCCATCCACATATACTGCGTCATACGTTTGCCACGCATTTACTGGATGGAGGGGCAGACCTCAAGGTAGTACAGGAGCTACTGGGGCACGCCGACCTTTCATCGACGCAGATTTATACTCATGTAACGCAGAGTCGTGCGCGGAAGATATACCTGGAAGCGCACCCGATGGCGCGGGGAGAAAGCGGCGAAGGTGAATAAGAGACTAAAGAAGTTGCGCACCAAGCTCGCAGAAAAAGATATCGACGGGATTTTAATAACGCAGGCAGACAACCGGCGCTATCTTTCCGGCTTCGACGGGACAGCCGGCTACCTTATTATCACTGCCAAAGACGCTATATTGGCGACTGATTTCCGCTATACCGAGCAGGCTAAAGCAGAAGCGCCGGGCTTTAAGATACAGCATATTACCGGTGATTTAAGCAAGTGGCTGCCCGGGCTGCTGGGAGATACGGGGATAAAGCGGCTGGGGTTCGAGGGTGGGGATGTGACTTATGATTTTCACCGGCAGATACTGGATGCTTTGAAAAAGAAAAAATGTAGCGTAAAACTGGTGCCTATGAGGGGGCTGGCGGAGGGGATAAGGTCGGTTAAAGAGCCGGAGGAAATTGAGTTTATTGCTAAAGCGGCGGCGATAACCGATAACGCTTTCGAATACGTCGAGCCAAAGATAAAAGCGGGAATGACGGAAATCCAGGTAGCCTGGGAACTGGAGAAAGCCATGCGGGAAAGAGGCAGTCAGTCGCTGCCGTTCAACGTAATAGTCGGGTCGGGGGCTAATGCCGCCCTGCCCCACGCCAAGCCGACTGATAAAGCTATTAAAGAAGGCGAACCGATAGTGATAGACATGGGTGCGAAATACAAAGGATACGCCAGCGATTTAACGCGGACGATATGCGTGGGGAAGCCGGACGCTAAGTTTAAAAAAGTCTATAATACCGTCCTTAACGCCCAGAAAGCAGCGATAACCGGAATTACCAGGGGAATGACGGGAAACAAAGCCGACAGCATAGCGCGCGAAGTAATCAAGAAAGCGGGCTACGGGGAGGCTTTCGGGCATGCGCTGGGGCACGGCGTGGGACTGGCGGAGCACGAGCAGCCACGGCTCGGCCCGGGTTCAAAAGAAAAACTGGCCAACGGCATGGTGTTCACGGTGGAACCGGGCATTTATTTATCGGGATGGGGAGGGGTAAGAATCGAGGACACGGTGGTGATGGAAGGGGGGAAGGTGAAGGCGATAACGAAGGCGAGGAAAGTTACTTGTTAAAAGCGGACTTGCATATACATACCAGGTATTCCATGGACTGCCAGACGCCGCTGGATAAAATAATCACACGATGTCAGGAACTGGGGATAAACTGTATCGCCATAGCCGACCACGGTACGGCGGAAGGTGGGTTGGAAATGCAGAAAATCGCCCCCTTCAAGGTAATCGTTGCCGAGGAAATCCTTACCACCGAGGGCGAGATAATGGGGATGTTCCTCAAGGAAACGATACCCAGTGGTATAACGCCGCAGGAAGCGATAAAACGAATACAGGAGCAGAACGGGCTGGTAAATATCCCCCACCCTTTCGAGACGATACGGGGCTCATCGTTAAAAAACGGGACTATCGACACGATAGCTGAAGACATCGACCTGATGGAAGTGCTTAACTCGCGGAGTCCCTTTCCCGCCAATACCAATAAAGCCCGCGCGTTCGCCGTAAAACACGGAATACCGGGTATCGCCGGCAGCGATGCACACTCCATTCACGAAATCGGCAACGCTTACATGGAAATTCCGGACTTCAACGGCCGGGACGAATTTCTCAAGGCGGTGGCACGGGGGAAAATCTTTGGCAAAAGGTCGGGCATATTCGTGCACCTTTTCAGCAGCTGGGCTAAAGTAAAAGGCAAGCTACTTAAGAAAGGTTGAAGATGGCGAAAAGCTATAAAATAGGCTGGTTTTCCACGGGAAGAGGGGCGGGTTCCAGGGGAATGCTGAAAACCACACAGGACGCTATCAAGTCTGGTGAACTCAACGCAGAGATAGAATTCGTCTATTGTGCTAGGGAACGTGGGGAGACGGAAGCCACCGACCAGTATTTAGACATGGTCAAAGGCTACGGAATCCCGCTGGTCAGTTTTTCTTACCAGAGATACCGGGCAAAGCGGGGCATGCCGAGTCCGGACCTGTCACAACCCCTGCCACAGTGGCGTATCGACTATGATAAAGAGGTACTAAAATTATTGAGCAAGTTCAAACCTGATCTGGTTCTGTTGGCTGGTCTTATGATTGTCACCTCACCTTTGATGTGTGAAAAGTATGAAATTATCAATTTACATCCTGCAGCGCCGGGAGGACCGGCGGGCACCTGGCAGCAGGTAATCTGGAAGCTCATCGAGAGTAAGGCTGACACCCAGGGAATAAAAATGCACGTGGCGATACCGGAGCTGGACATGGGACCGACGGCGACCTACTGCACGTTCCCGATAAGAGGCAGGGTATTCGATAAGCTTTGGGGGGAGATAGAGGGAAAAAGCGTTGAGGAGATTAAGTCGGTGCAGGGAGTGGAGAACGCTTTATTTAAAACTATACGGGAGCACGGGGCAATACGCGAGGTGCCCCTGATTATAAAAACTCTTAAGGTTTTCAGCGAGGGCAAGATAAAAATTACTAAAGACCGGCAGGTGATTGACACTGCCGGCCGGGTGATTAAGGGCTACGACCTCACCCGAGAGATTGACGCGGCGGTCAAGGGGAAAATCTGACCAATCCTCTCTTGTCAGAATAAGGTTCTTGTGCTATCATCATGCCGCGCAGACATTTGTCCAGGTAATGGACGATATCTGTCATAAGGAGGTGAAGCACAGATGAAGGTTGTTGGTAGAGTTACTCCTTTAATCAGAAGGTACGTGGGCAGCCCCATTATCCGAGTTGCTGAAAGTGGTATTAACGAACCCCTGCTGCGCAAGGTCGTGGGTTTCCTGGGCATAGCGCTGCCGTTTGTGTTGTTGGTTTGGGGATTCTTTATCTGCGGGTGGCATGTGCAGGATTCCTTAAGCGACTATTATAGCTTGAGAACACGGGACGCTTTCGTCGGCATATTATTCGTCATCGGCTGGGTTTTATTCGCCTACAGTGGCTATGAGAAAATGGACAGTATTGCCGGTAAACTGGCATGGATTTTCGCCCTCTGCGTTGCGCTTTTCCCGAACTCTGGTAGTAAATGGGAAGGAATTGTTCATTTTTCATCAGCGTCATGTCTATTTGCAGTATTTGCTTTCTTCTCATTATTCCTGTTCACCAAATCAGAAGACTCGCGAAAGGGCTTTAAAAATACCATAGCCGATTTTCGTATGGGTGGTGCCAAAAAAGTAAAATCTATGGACGGTGAAAAATGGAAGCGGAAACGGAATCGTAATATTATCTATGTAATCTGTGGCTATACGATAGTAGTCTGCTTGATTTTAGCCGCCTTGTATGAATTCCTCTGGCAAGACACGGCTCTCTCTGTAATTAAGCCTACGTTGATACTGGAAATAATCATGGTATGGACTTTTGCGTTTTCCTGGCTTATTAAAGGAGATACTTTTTGGCAGGACAAAGAGAAACAACAAGAATAAGATAGCTAGAGCACACGGAAAAAGAGGGGGCTAAAAGCCCCCTCCCGCTGTTATATCCAGATAGTAAGATACACGCACATTGATATTACTTACTATTTCTTCTCTTTCTTCGCTTTTTCTTCTTTTTCTCCGGACGGTTTATACAGGACTTCATCAATGATGCCGTACTCCACAGCTTGGTCGGGGTTCAAATAAAAGTCACGGTCGGTATCATGGGTGATTTTTTCCAAAGACTGCCCGGTGTGATGGATGAGAATATCTTTCAGAATGTCCTGCTGGCGCATTATCTCTTTGGCGGCGATAACGATATCCGAAGCCTGGCCCTGGGCACCGCCGATAGCCTGGTGCATATGGATGGTGGCGTGGGGTAAAGCAAAACGTTTGCCCTTGGAGCCGGCGCAGAGAAGCACGGTAGCCATGCTTGCCGCCATACCGACACAAATGGTGGATACCTGCGGGCGGATAAGCTGCATGGTATCATAGATAGCCAGTCCGGCGCTGATAACACCGCCGGGGCTCTGGATATACATGTTGATATCTCTTTCGGGGTCTTCTCTTTCCAGATAAAGAAGCTGGGCAATCAAGGTGTTGGCGACGGGGTCGGAGATGGGGGTGAACAGCATGATAATGCGTTCTTTCAAGAGCATGGAATACAGGTCCCACATTCTTTCGCCGCGGGGGCCGCTTTCAACGACACCGGGGATAACATTTAACGGGAAATTATTCATTTTTCCTCCTCCTGTTCCTTTTTATCCGGTTTTTTGTCGGATTCTTTGATATTTTTGGCGATATCGGTAAGACGCTCGATAGTCTTGCGCGTCTTTATCGACTGGGTCAACGACTGGCGGTTCTGGGGGGTATCTAAAAGCGTACGCATTTCTTCTTTTTTATCTTCACCGATGTTACGGACCATGTTATTGATGCCGTTTTTTATTTCATCATCGGTGACTTCTATTTTTTCCACTTCCGATATTTTACTAAGGACTAAAGAAGCGTTAACGTTCCTGATAGCAACGGGGCGAAGTTCTTCCTGCAATTGCTCGGGGGTCTTATTAATACTGCGCAGGTAATCATCCATACCGCGGCCGGTCATCTGCAGCTGCCTCGCCTGGTCGTTGAGAATACGATTGATTTCAAGGTCGATTATGACAGGCGGGTATTCTATTTTAGACTGCTCGACGGCGGTGGTGATGACCTTTTCTTCATGGTCCATGCGGGCACGTTCTTCCGCCCTTAATTTAAGGCTCTTGGCGACTTCTTCGCGGAGAGCCTGGACAGTCTTGTATTCGGGGGAGACGAGGGGGGCAAATGCATCATTAAGATCGGGTAACTTTTCCTCCTTGATTTCCTGGAGGGTGACCTTAAAGTGGGCCTTCTTTCCGGCGAACTGGGTGCTGGGGTAATCATCCGGGAAGGTTAAATCGAACTCTTTACTTTCGCCCTTTTTCATACCGACGATTTGCGCGGGGAAGCCGGGTGCGGGAGAGATGGCATCTTTAGCGACGAGGTACTGGGAACCGATTCTCTGAATCAGGGGTTTTTCTTCAGAATTGGAATTAATATCGATAGTCGCCATGTCGTTATAGTCCAGCGCCCTATCGACGGGTTCCCAGGTGGCATGCTGGTGGCGGAGCTCCTCAATAACGGAGTCGATATTTTCTTCCTTGATTTCATCCACCACCGGCGAAAGGCGTATAATCTGGTAATCGCCTAGCGTGACATCGGGCGTGAGAGGGACAACGGCTTTGAATATCAGGGGTTCCGCCTTGGTTATTTCTACGCTCGGCTGGGCGTAGGGTTCGATTTCCTGCTCCTTACACGCCTGCTCGTAAGCCTGGGGAATAATATGGTCGATGGCTTCTTCAAGGAGGCGACCTTTACCGAGGGTGCGTTCGACGACAGCCCGGGGGGCTTTGCCCTTGCGGAAGCCGGGAATATCGGCTTTTTGCACCAGGCGACGGTAGGCATCCTGCATGCCGGTTTCCATTTCAGAGGGCTCCATCTCCACGGTGAGAAACGCCTGGCAATTTTCAACTTTTTCTTTAGTTACTTTCAAATTTCCTCCCGAATAGCTAGTCTTCTTCCCGCAGGTGCAGGTGGAGCTCGGCAAGCTGTTCTTCAGTGACGGGCGAAGGGGTACCAAGAGTCATGTCCATAGCGGACTGGTTCTTGGGGAAAGCCACGACATCACGGATATTCTGCTCCCCGGATAAAACCATTATGGTGCGGTCAATTCCCCCGCCAAAGCCACCGTGAGGCGGCGCGCCGAAATCAAAAGCCTCCAGCATATGCCCGAAAAGAAGATTAATGCGTTCGTCATCATAGCCTAAAATTTTAAGTATTTTTTTCTGTAATTCAGAGCGGTGTATGCGTATGCTGCCGCTGCCAAGCTCGAGGCCGTTACAAATGAGGTCGTAGTTTTTACCGTGCACTTTTTCAGGCGCCGTATCCAGCAGAGGAATATCCTCATCACGGGGATGAGTAAAGGGGTTGTTGGCCGCTTCCCACCTGCCGGTCTCGCGATTGAGAACGATGAGGGGAAAATCAACGATAAAGGCAAAATGTAGAACACCGGGGTCGGCCAGGCTAAAGCGGCGGGCTATTTCACGGCGCAGGGCATCCAGGGCGGGGCATATTTTATCCGGCTCGCCGGCAACAATAAGAAGCAGGTCGCCCGTATTTGCCCAGCAGGATTCAGCGATAGATTTAACCTGTTCCAGAGTTAAGTATTTAGCGGCGACGGACTTAATCATATCCTGAGAAATATCGGAAAGCTTACCGCCCGGCGAACCAAGGGATATCGTTAAAAGTCCTTGAGCGCCGGCGCTGACAGCAAGCTGGTTCAGTTCATCCAGCTGGTGGCGGGTATATTCGCCGCAGCCGGGGGCAGCTAAAACTCTCACGACGCCGCCGCCGGCGATAGCGTTCTTAAATACGGTGAAATCCGTTTTCGCGGCAATAGTCGTAATATCGGCGATTTCCAGTCCGTAGCGTAAATCAGGCTTTTCCGAGG
>Ga0154618_166_pt1 | contig 31569 bp, 31 predicted proteins | sample Rifle2008BG13ft_FD_116047 | JGI IMG/M metagenome (GOLD analysis project Ga0154618, IMG submission 116047) | Chloroflexi bacterium RBG_13_51_52 | reverse complement strand
CGCCGAAGCGTCTTTGCCTCTTGCTGAAGGACTGCAACGCTTTCTCCAGTTCCTCTTTATCAAAATCAGGCCAGAGGACCGGCGTAAAATAATATTCGCTGTAAGCTGTCTGCCATATCAGGAGATTGCTGGTGCGGATCTCGCCTCCGGTGCGGATTAACAGGTCGACATCGGGAAAATCGACGGTGTATAGATACTCGCGGAATTTTTTTTCGTCTATTTGCTCGGGTCTCACGCCGCTGGTGATAATCCGCCGTATCGCATCGATGATTTCTGCGCGTCCGCCATAGTTCAACGCCACGCCCAGTATCATGCCGGTATTATTGGCGGTAAGCTTTAAAGCATTATTGATGGACTCTTTTAGGTTGGGAGATAGACCTTCCATGCTGCCGATGTGGCGGATTCTAACCCCGTTTTTAAATAGTTCTTGAGACTCTATCGCAATTATTTCTTCGAGAATATGGAATAGGCCGTTCACTTCGTCTTCTGGTCGTCTCCAATTCTCTGTAGAAAAGGCATAAAGCGTTACGTATTTTATACCCTTTGAATAGAGCGACTTGATAATTGAGCGTATGTGTTTTACCCCGGCGCGGTGTCCGTCCAGCCGTGATAAGCCGCGCTGCTTGGCCCATCTGCCGTTGCCGTCCATGATAAAAGCTATATGGCGGGGAAGTGTGGTCATTCTTTCCTTATCGCTATAGGTAATCGTTATCTTGGATGAGGCTTATCGGAAAAAGCTAAAGCTGAAACGGGCTATACTTCTGCCAGTTCTTCTTCTTTGCCCTTGCTTGACTTTTCCGCTTCCATAATGTAAAAGTCGGTAAGTTTTTGAAGCTGCTCTTGAGAACGCTTTAGCTCGTCCTGGGATATTTCCTTATCTTTCTCTAGCTGTTTAAGCCCGTTCAAAGCTTCATGCCGCAGGTTGCGTATCGCTATCCGGCGCTCTTCGGTCCTCCGGTGTACGATTTTTATCAGTTCCTGCCGGCGTTCTTCGCTCAACGGTGGTATGGCAATCCTTATAATATTGCCGTCGTTTGTAGGATTTAGGCCGAGTTCTGATTTTAAAATGGCTTTTTCAATGTCGCGTAGACTGCTTTTATCCCATGGCTGGATGACCAGCAGTCCCGCTTCCGGGGCGGAGATGCCGGCTAACTGGTTCAATGACATGGGCGTGCCGGCGTAATCCACGCGGATATGCTCCACTAAGGCGGGTGTTGCGTGTCCGGTTCGGATAGTCGCCAGATCCGCGCGGAACAGCTTTACGGAAGCCTTCATTTTTTCTTCGATGCCTTTTAATGTTTCACTGACCATAATCAATTCTCGCTTGTTACCAGAGTGCCGATTGATTTGCCGAGGACAGCTTTGAGGATGCCGTCTTTAGCTTCGGAGTCGAAGACGATGATGGGAAGCTTATTGTCCATGCACAGCGATAGTGCCGTGGTATCCATCACCTTGAGGCGCATGCTTAGTGCTTTGATATGTGTTATTTTATCAATCTTCTTTGCCTTGGGGTTTTTGTTGGGGTCGGCGTCGTAAATCCCGTCGACACCGCTCTTGGTCATTAATAAAATTTCCGCGTTTATTTCTATGGCTCGTAGGGCTCCGGCTGTATCCGCCGTCATGTAAGGATTGCCCGTTCCTCCGGCGAAAATAACCACCCTCCCTTTTTCCAGGTGGCGGATGGCTCTTCTCCTGATATATGGCTCGGCTACTTTCTCGATTTCCAGGGCAGATTGTGTCCTGGTGTCGACTCCGAGTCTTTCAAGAACGTCCTGGAGTGCTATGGCATTAATTACCGTAGCCAGCATGCCCGCATAGTCCGCCGTGACACGGTCCATGCCGTCAGCTTCGGCTTGAGCCCCCCGCCAGATGTTGCCTCCGCCGACTACGATACCTACGCCGACACCGAGTTTTACGACTTCTTTAATCTGGAGCGCGATTCTGTTTAGTGTGGGATTATTGATGCCATAACTGCTTTTGCCGCGTAAAGCCTCGCCGCTTAGTTTAAGTAATACCCTCTTATACTTGGCTTCAGGCATCTTCCTGTCCCTAGTTTCCTAATTCGTATCTGATGAATCGGCTTACTCTGATGTTTTCTCCTGTTTTAGCTATGGTCTCGGTAATTACATCTTTGATTGTCTGGGTCGGGTCCTTGATATATGGTTGCATCATCAGGCAGGCTTCTTCGGGAACTACATCCTTGCCTTCGGGTATATCTTTTTCTGATACGTATTGCGGATCCATCGCCGCTACTTGCATCGCCAGGCAGTGCGCCAGGCTTTTAAATTCATCGGTGCGGGCGACGAAGTCTGTCTCGCAGTTGACTTCTATCAGGGCACCGATGCGCCCGGCTGTATGAATGTAAGCTTCAACCAGCCCCTGGCTGGTGGTTCTTTCTGATTTTTTCTGGGCTTTAAGCAGCCCCTTTTCTTTTAGAGTTTCCAACGCTTTTTCTATATCCCCACCGCAACTGACCAGCGCGCCGCGGCAGTCCATGATGCCGGCACCGGATTGTTCTCTAAGCGTTTTAACCATTTCTACGGTGATATCCAACTATTCCTCCTTAATCCTCATCCGGCGAAAAAACCAGTGGTTCTGTCTCTGGTGTAGTTTCAGCATCTGCTTCGGTTTCGGCGGCGACCTTCCCTTCTATTACTTCGGTGGGAACTGTGGTAGCTATGCCTGCCTTGCCTTCTAAAACCGCATCGGCTATTTTACTGCAGATAAGTTTGACGGCGCGGATTGCATCGTCATTGGCGGGAATAGGGTGGTCGATTTCATCCGGGTTACAGTTGGTATCCACGATTGCCACGGCTGGTATGCTCATCCGCTTGGCTTCAGCCAAGGCTATCTTTTCTTTAGTGGGATCGATGATGAAGAGGGCTCCCGGCAGGCGCGTCATTTCCTTAAAACCGCCCATTTGCCTGTTTAGATGGGCTATTTTCTCGGTGATTTTTCCGGCTTCTTTTTTAGATAGTCTCCCGAGCTCACCCTTGGATTCCTGGTCTTCCAGCCTTACAAGTTGGTCGACGCGTGCCTGGATGGTCGCGAAGTTTGTGAGCATTCCGCCGAGCCAGCGTTGGTTCACATAATACATGCCGCACCGCTTGGCTTCTTCCTCCACGGATTCCTGTGCCTGTTTCTTGGTACCGACAAAGAGTATCGTTTCTCCTTCGGATACGATATCTCTGATGAATTTGCACGCTTTATCCAACATTACGGCTGTTTTTTCAAGGTCGATGATATGGATGCCGTTACGCTTGGTGAAGATGTAGTTTTTCATCCGCGGGTGCCAACGACCCGTCTGGTGCCCGAAGTGCGCTCCGGCTTCAAGGAGTTGTTTGATGGTTGCAGAATCTGGCAATTTGATAGACCTCCTATAGTATATTAATCATAAGAATCAGGAGATTAAGTCTTTATCCAGTATAGCATACCTTGAGAGTGAGGGCAACAGCTTATGTTAAGGCGAAATACCGATAAAAAATTTATTAAAACCGATTTGTTCGTAATTAGCCTCGATTCATTATTTCAGAACATGGATTAATCAAGCCAATACAGGTACAATAATTACCATGGAAATACTCAAGTCTGCTGTCGAGAAACTGCATATTCACCTTACGCCACTCCAGCTTGAGCAGTTTCAGAACTACTATCATGAAATCATAAACTGGAATACGCACATAAACCTGACCAGCATCACCGACTACACAGATGTGCAGATAAAACATTTCCTCGATTCTTTAACCGTGGCAGAAGCATTTGATTTTAACAAAAGAAGCTTGGAATTAATTGACGTTGGTACGGGCGTTGGAATGCCCGGCATACCATTGAAAATAGTATTTCCTGAAATACGCCTGACGTTGATTGAAGCAACTAAAAAGAAAACCAAGTTCCTTGAAGAAGTTGTAAAGCAACTCGGCTTGAGGGAAGTGGAAATCATTGCCGGCAGGGCGGAGACAACCGCTCATGATATACTTTACCGTGAGAAATTCGACGTGGTTGTATCGCGGGCATTAGCGCCTTTACCCGCACTGGTCGAATTAACACTGCCGTTTTGCAATATCGGCGGTTGCTGCATTGCTCAAAAGAAAGGCGATATCGATAAAGAAATAGAACAATCAAAAAAAGCTATCGAGGTAATGGGTGGAAAACTACACCGAATCTATAAAGTAGAGTTAAAAGAATTTAATGACAACCGCTCATTAGTGATAATCGATAAAATCAAGGCAACGCCAGTTGAATACCCCCGCAGGCCCGGAATACCGGGAAAAAGACCGATTATTTCTTGATTCGGGATTTCGGTGGAATGCCGGTTTTTTCAATCTCGTACAATAAATCGGACAATAGTGTAATAAGCTGGACGAATTCCTGGTCTTTCCGCCAATGGCCTCCGTACAAACGCAGTAATCTGATAGCTTCCTTGATTTTCTTAGGGTCGGGATTCTTTTCTTCCAACAGATTATAGGCAGTCATTTTATGCTTGTTCTTGGCACTGCCTTCACTGCGATAGAGAAGATAAGTTACACCCGCCAGAACAAGGATAAGTGCAATAAAAAATATGATATCCGTCGCTTGCATTGGTAACTCCAGAGGCTATTATGTTTTAACATATTCAAAGCAAACAGTCAAAAAGTGAATAGGAACTGTGTTGCTAAGCTGTATCAACAGTAGTAGAATTATAATATCAATTAGGACGACTAGAGGAGGGGGAAATGGAAAAGGGGACGTGGAAAGTTAAAACAGGGCTAGCCCAGATGCTCAAGGGTGGTGTGATTATGGATGTAGTTACACCGGATCATGCTAAAATAGCAGAGGAGGCTGGAGCTTGCGCGGTTATGGCGCTTGAGAGGGTACCGGCTGATATCCGCGCGACTGGCGGAGTGGCACGCATGTCCGACCCTACCATTATCGAAGCTATTATGAAGGTGGTTTCTATCCCGGTGATGGCCAAGTGCCGTATCGGGCATTTTGTGGAAGCGCAGGTACTTGAAGCGATGGGGGTGGATTATATCGACGAGTCGGAAGTATTAACCCCGGCCGATGAGAACCATCATGTGTGGAAGCATGACTTTAAAGTGCCGTTCGTTTGCGGCTGCCGTGACCTCGGGGAAGCGCTTAGGCGTATCGGTGAGGGCGCAGCAATGATAAGGACAAAGGGTGAGGCCGGGACGGGTAATATCGTTGAAGCAGTCCGGCATATGAGGGCTGTCATGGACGGCATACGCAAATTAGTGAATACTCCGCAGGAAGAACTAATGAAAGAAGCTAAAGAACTCGGCGCGCCGTTCGAGCTGGTGGTTGAAGTGCACAAGACAGGAAAGCTACCGGTGGTCAATTTTGCTGCCGGTGGAGTGGCGACACCTGCAGATGCGGCGCTGATGATGCAACTTGGAGCCGAGGGAGTATTTGTCGGCTCGGGCATATTCAAATCAAGTGACCCTGCGGCCAGGGCGAAGGCAATAGTTAAAGCCACCACGCATTATAAAGACCCGGCTATTATCGCTGAAGTTTCCAAGAAACTCGGAGAAGCCATGCCCGGTCTGGAAATCAAGCAAATCCCTGATGGAGAGCTTCTCGCTAAAAGAGGTTGGTAACATGAAAATCGGTGTCCTTGCTTCGCAGGGAGCCTTTATTGAGCACATTATTGCTTTAAACAAACTGGATACCGAAGCTGTGCCCGTCCGTTTACCCGGAGAATTAAAGGAGGTGGACGGGCTGATTATTCCCGGCGGTGAAAGCACGACTATCAGCAGGTTAATATCCAGCGACCGATTGAGCGACATAATAATTCAACTGGCTGAAAAAGGTATGCCGGTATTCGGTACCTGCGCCGGGATGATTCTCATGGCTAAGCAAATATCCGGTAATACTACCAGGTCGCTTGGTCTGATGGATATCACCGTAAAGCGTAATGCCTTTGGGCGACAGCTAGATAGTTTTGAAGTTGATTTAGAGATACCGGCGCTGGGAGATAAGCCATTTCCCGCGGTATTTATACGCGCCCCTTTTATAGAAAATTGTGAAAATGGCGTAGAAATACTGGCTCGCTTAAAAGATAATAAAATCGTAGCTACCAGGCAGGGAAAGTTACTGGCAACAGCTTTTCATCCAGAACTGACAAACGACTTGAGGTTTCATCAATACTTTCTAGATATGGTGCTGGAGAAACATAAATAACATACCGTGGAGATACCTGTGCAAAAGGTGATAACCGATGACCTTAATGCCCTGCTCGAAATATTCCCACCTTATATAAAAACGCCTTTATTAAAGAAGAATGATATCAGCGAGTTACTAGAGGTGGTGCTGGACCTTGGACGTGAACCGGAAGCGCGTTTTCCTAAAAAGGAAGCTGTACTTGATAAGAAAGAGGTCGAAGAATCGGATATCGACTATATTGTTGCTAGAATCGGTAAATTCGGCGACGATAACCGTGCAGGTATAGAACGGACATTACATAGAATTTCAGCCATACGAAACCGGAGGGGACGTGTCGTAGGGCTTACATGCCGGGTTGGGCGAGCGGTCTTCGGGACGATTAGAATAATCGAAGACTTGGTACAAACGGGCAAAAGTGTGCTGTTGCTGGGAAGGCCTGGGGTGGGAAAAACCACCATGCTGCGTGAGGTTGCCCGCGTGCTGGCAGACGATGCCAATAAACGTGTTATTATCGTGGATACTTCCAATGAAATTGCGGGTGACGGCGATATACCGCACCCGGCGATAGGTCATGCCCGTAGGATGCAGGTAGCAACCACCAACTTGCAGCACGCTGTTATGATTGAGGCGGTAGAGAATCACATGCCGGAAGTCATCGTCATTGATGAAATTGGGACAGAGCTGGAAGCGATGGCGGCCAGGACTATTGCCGAACGTGGTGTTCAGTTGGTGGGTACGGCGCATGGTAACACACTGGAAAATTTGATGATGAATCCGACACTAACTGATCTTATTGGCGGGATACAGTCGGTCACGTTAGGGGATGAGGAAGCAAGGCGGCGTAGAACTCAAAAATCGATACTAGAAAGAAAGTCCCCGCCAACTTTCGATATTGTGGTAGAGATTCAGGAAAGAGATAGAGTGGCGATTCACCCAGACGTGGGAAAAGCTGTCGATGCATTATTACGTGGCTTATTACCCAGCAAGGAAATACGATGGTTGGACGAGAATGATGAAGTTAGAATAGAAAAAGTAAAACCGGAAAAGCCTGCCGATTCAAAAGGTAAAAAGACCCTGAAGGAAACTAAAGCTGTAAAACTCCATCTCTTTGGCGTTAACAGATCAAGAGTATTGCAGGTTGGCCACGAGATGCATATAGACCTTGATATAGTGAACAGCCTGCGTGACGCAACGATGCTTGTAACCTCGAAAAATTACTACCGGAGAAGACCACAGAAAGTAAGGGACGCGGAAAACGAACATATACCGGTTTACGTTTTACGCGGCAACACACCGCAGCAGATAAGACAATTTATAGGCACGCTTTATACAGCGAGGGAAGGAGAAAAGCCCAGTAATTTCCAGTCGGCCCTGGTGGAAGCCGAAGAGGCGATAGAGCAGGTTAATGATGGTAGTGAAGCCATCGAATTGAGTCCGCAGGGTGCTTACATACGACGATTGCAGCACTTGATAGCCCAGCGGAGCGACCTGAAATCTCACAGTACAGGGAAGGACCCAAACCGCAGAGTGCGGATATTTAAAGAGCGAGAGAGATAATTAAAGACGGGGAAAGAATTATGTCTCTTTTTATCACTTTTGAAGGGGGAGAGGGGTGTGGTAAAAGCACACAATCAAAACTACTCTACCAGCGTTTGAGAAGACTGGCTCTTCCAGCGCTATTGATTCATGAACCAGGAGTCACTACACTAGGAAAGAAAATAACACGTTTGTTAAAATGGTCGCAAGATATAACTATTACACCGCTCGCGGAATTACTATTATTTAACGTTTCCCGGGCACAGTTAGTAGCAGAAGTAATACAACCAAACCTTAAAAAAAATACTATTGTCATTTGCGACCGTTATGCAGATTCAACTATGGCTTATCAGGGCTTTGGCCGTGGTCTGGATTTATCTATAGTGAAAAATGCAAATGACATAGCGACTCAAGGGATTATTCCCGACCTTACACTCTTAATGGATATATCGGTGGAAGAGGGATTGAAAAGAAAGCAAAACAAGAAGATCGACCGTTTTGAAGCGGAGAATTTAAAATTTCATGGTAAAGTGAGAGAGGGATATTTAGCACTGGCTAAAGCTGAACCGCAACGCTGGGTAGTGGTAGATGCTGCCAAAAACAGGAAAGATATCGCTGAGATTATCTGGCAGAAGGTTAGCAAAATATTATCAGGTTAGGACGGATTTTCGTGAAATATCAGAAACCGTCGTTTGCAGAAGAAAGACTTCTCCGGGCGCAAGGTTATCACTATGTCGCCGGTGTGGATGAGGTAGGGAGGGGAGCTTTAATGGGGCCGGTTATAGCCGCAGCGGTAATTTTACCGGAGAGTTTCAAAGCCAGGTGGAAGAGCCGGGTAAGAGATAGCAAACAGCTATCAGCAGAAGTACGCGAGTATCTCTATGATTTTATCAAGGAAACGGCGATTTCTTATGGAGTTGGAGCATCTTCCAGTGAAATAATCGATACATTGGGGATTGCGAAAGCAACACGACTGGCGATGATAGAAGCAATCGAACAACTGATGCCACAACCGCAATTTTTATTGGTTGATTATGTGAGATTAGCTGAAACAAACTTACCACAGAAGGGCATTAAACACGGGGATAGCCTCTGCTTTTCAATTGCCTGTGCCTCGATTATTGCGAAGGTTACACGCGATAGACTGGTGACTGAAATGGACGAGGAATTCCCTGGGTATGGATTCGCCGGACACAAAGGCTATGGAACTGAAGAACACTTGAGGAGTTTAAGAGAAAAAGGACCATGTAAATTGCACCGAAGGTCTTTCAACCCGGTAAGTGAAATAGTGGGTATAAAGCCATGAAAAGACGAGAAACGGGAGCCCTCGGTGAAAGAATTGCCTGCGAGTTCCTCGGGAAAAACGGCTACGAGATACTGGAAAAGAATTATCGCTGTCCCGATGGAGAGATTGATATCGTAGCACAGCAAAAAGATACCCTTGTTTTTATAGAAGTACGGACGAAGAAAAGCCGGTTTTTCGGTAGACCGGAAGAATCGATAACAACGGTTAAACAAGAAAGGTTAACAAAATTAGCAGAACAATACGGTCAGGCACATGAAAACCTGCCGGAGGCGTGGCGTATCGATGTCGTGGCTATTCAAATAGAAAACAACGGGAAAATAGAACGTATCGAAATTATTGAGAACGCTGTAGACGGCACGTATTGAGATTTTTTTATCCGCTGCACTGTGCTGGAATTAATCGCCAAAGTAAAAGTAAATGATGAGTAACCAGTTACGTATAATTGATGCAAATATCAATCGTCTTGGTGAAGGTCTGCGCGTCCTTGAAGAAATCTCCCGGATGATGTTGAACGATACCGTTTTGACACAAAAACTAAAAAACATGCGACATGAGACGGTAAAAATCGACGCGGAACTTCGCAGGAAGCTTCTTAGTTCACGGGATGCGGCAGGAGATATCGGAAGTAGCATGGGTGTAGAAGGCGAAGAAAACGGGCGAGACGTACAGAGGACAATAACCGCCAATACCAAACGGGCACAGGAATCATTAAGAGTTCTTGAAGAAATGGCCAAGATCCCTGAACTTAATCTTGATTCGGAAAGATACAGAAAAGCACGCTTCGAGCTTTATACCATTGAAAAAGAATTGAATGCCGGGGTATCGCGTAAAGATAAGTCAGAACGTTTGAAGGGAATATACGCCGTTATTGATACGGAATGGTTAAAAGGATGCAAACCCTCTGATATTGCTATTCAGGTGATAAAGGGTGGCGCCAAAGTAATACAGATACGATGTAAAGAGAGAAGCACCGGGGAGTTTTTTGCATTCGCAGGTGAACTGAAAGAAATATGCAAGGAAAAAGGTATCCTTTTTATCGTTAATGATAGTCTCGAGGTTGCTCTTGCCTGTGGGGCTGATGGACTGCATGTTGGTCAAGAGGATTTACCTGTCGCAGTGTTAAAAAAGCTAATACCGATAGATATGATATTGGGTTGCTCAGTAAAAACGGTGGATGAAGCGATAAATGCCAAAAAGGACGGGGCGGATTACCTAGGAGTCGGGGCTATGTTTAAAACATCTACCAAAGATGATACCCGAGTAGTGGGAACTGAAAGAATCAAGGAAATAAAAAAGGCGCTGGACATACCAATCGTAGCTATCGGTGGTATTAACAGGAATAACTTGAGTAAAGTGATGAAAGCCGGAGCAGATGCCGCTGCTGTAATCAGCGCCATCATGGGCGCAGAGGACATCGAAAAAGCAACCAGGGAACTGGTAAATATAACCGGGGGGCGATAAAGTGGATAATCTGGACGCAATGGCGGAAAAAATAAGAGAAGAACTTGCCGCGAAAGACGAAGCCAGGGAGAAAATGCTGCCGCTTTGCCGGGATTCGATACGGTATAGTAGTACGGCGATTCGCGCCATACACCGGCAGGAATTTAGTGAGGCAGACAGGCAAATTAAGTCTGCCGGAAATGTTTTATCCGAAGCGGAAAAAGCGGTTAAAGAATACAGAGACCTGGCTAATACCGGCGCGGTCAGAGATGCCCAGAAGGAGCTGGCTGAAGCAAATATTACTCTGGCGCTTATAACTGGCAAGGAGATGCCGGGCCCCAAAAATCTCGGGGTAGATGTAGCGGCTTATCTTAACGGGCTAGGAGAAGCGGTTGGGGAAATCAGGCGTTATCTGCTTGATGGTATGCGCAAAGGCGATCTTTCAAGGGGAGAAGAACTGCTATCAATCATGGATGATATTTACAGTATGCTGATTACCATGGACTTTCCCGATGCTCTAACGGGGGGATTAAGACGGACTACGGACATGGTGCGGGGAGTACTGGAAAAAACTCGCAGCGACCTGACGCTGGTAATAATACAAAAGGCTCTTGAGACAAAAATTTCCACTCTACAAAAACAAAAAAGAGGTGCATTAGAACTCGGCAAAACCAAACCGGATACTGATAAAACTGCAAATGGAAAAGTTGAAGAGCCGAGACTTGATATTAAAGAACAGAAGTTGTATGAGTCGCTGGTGGGATGGCGTAGTAAAAAAGCCAATGAAGAGAATCTGGCTCCATTTATCATAGCGCATAACTCATGGTTGAAGCAGATTGTTCAATTGCGCCCATCCAATGCTAGAGAACTTAACCAGATTGCAGGCTTCGGGGAGAGGCGGGTCAACAAATACGGCAGGGAAATAATCGCGTTAATCAGCGAAAAATAAATGTGTTTTAATGAAAGGAATTACTAATGGGTAATGTACTGAAGGGAAAAGTTGCTGTAGTGACGGGTTCGGGGCAGGGAATCGGTAGAGCTATTGCTATAGGACTGGCTCAAGAGGGAGCGAAAGTTGTAACTAATAACCGGAAACGCGGCTCTACCGGTAAAGCGATTCTAACGGAAAAACAGATGAAATCGCTGGATAAAAAGAAAGGGGAGTGGGTGGAGAGTGAAATGGCGTCTATCAGCGGCGATGCGGAAACAACCGCCCAGACAATTAAAAAAATGGGCTGGGAAGCCGTAGCTTTCTTCGGGGATATAACCGATTTCGATGTGGCGGAAAAGCTGATACAAACGGCTGTCGATAGCTTTGGGAAAATAGATATTTTAGTTAATGTCGCTGGGGCTTTCGGCTTCAGCCCGATTGAAAAGATGACCGAAGAGCTTTGGGATAAAGTTACGCTGATAAAACCCAAGGGTTATTTCAACACTATCCGTCACGCTGCGCCTTACATGATAAAGCAAAAGTGGGGACGTATTATCAATTGCACTTCCAAGGCATGGAACGGCGATGTCATCAAACATGCCGAATACTGCGCCGCCAACGCTGGTGTGGTGGGTTTAACTAAAGCCGTGGCGATAGAGTTATGGACGAAGGGTATTACCTGCAATGCCTTTTCACCGTTCGCCAAGACCCGCGCCTCTTATGAATTGGAAGCCTATACCGGTGTGGTAAGTGGTGAGGATATTCCCTTCATAATAAACAGGAAAGTCACCAGCCCGAGGCCGGCTGTATCGATGTTAGATATTACGCCGGGACCGGAATATATCGCGCCTTTTGTTTGTTACTTGGCGTCGGACGCGGCTGAGAAAATAAGCGGCTCGGTATTTACCCTTGGAGGCAATACGGTAAGCATGTACTCCGAACCTGTACATTCACGCAATATTACCAAGTTTGATAAAAAACCGTGGACAGTAGAGGAGTTGATGCAGCAGGCACCGCGGGGGCTGTTCATAGGGTATGAAAATATCGCGGAAAACCCGATGTAGAAATTTTCCGGTAATAAAAACACCTTGGCAGGCATCAGACCTAACTAAGGCAATGCCTGCCTTTCTTTTTTACACTGTCCTTATTTAGGTGCGAAGATAGAAGATAGCGGTTGTTTCTCCATCAACTTCGCCAGTTCTGATACCGTTCCGTAAGTTATACAGCTAGCCTGGCAATGCTTTACACAGGCAGGTTGTTCGCCGAGTTTCGTCCTATCAGTACAAAGGTCGCAGAATCTCGTGGTATAGGGCATAAAGTCCACATAGACTTTATCTGGACCGGTAGAAACCACTTCATCCACCTTGATGCCTACCATGCCTTCGGAGAAATTATGTTCCTGCTTACAGGCAACCTCGCAGGCATGACAGCCGGTGCACCAATCGTGTTGTATAAGCAAACCGTTTCGAGGCATGGCTACTCCTTTCCACCTTCCATTTTTACTACGCGGCAGAGACTGGAACGGTAGTTGGTACCGCCGAAGCCGGATTTAGCCTGATTGCCCATGGAGGTAAGGTTATTGATATTATGGTCCCACGTGTTGAAGAAATTGGGGGATCTGCCATCGGTTTCCGGCAACCACCAGCCGTGTGGCGCAGTGACAACCTCGGGATGGGCGGTGGGGGTGACTTTGGCCTTGAATTTTACCCTACCGCGTGTGTTTTCGATATATACCCAGTCTCCGTTGCCTATGCCGAGTTTTTCCGCCGTTTTATCGTTGATCTCCACAACTGGGAATGGGTCCAGTTCGCGTAGCCAGGGGATCATACGGTGTTCGGAGTGGAAAAAGACCGGCGAGCGCCGTCCCGTAGTGAGAATAAGCGGATATTTTTTAGCTAAATCTGGGGAGGCGACAGGGCTTTCTTTTGGTTCCTCATAGTAAGGCAGTGGGTCAAGTCCCCATTCTTCATATTTCTTGGAATAGAGTTCAATTTTTCCGGTGGGAGTTTCAAAACCGGGCTTACCGTCAGCGCGAAGAAGCCCTTTTTCATAACGATAGTAAGGGCGGGTATTATGGCCTTCCGGCGGGTATTCCCAGCAACCTTTCGCCTTGAGTTTCTCAAAGTTGGTGTTGCCATCCTTCAAGCGGTCATCAATGAGTTCTCTAACAGTGTTATATTTTATAGGATTAGTAGCCAGTCTCTTGGCCATTTCGAGATTGATTTCCCAGTCGGACTTGGCTTCTCCGACTCCGTCAACAGCCTTGACCGAGACGCCGAGGGGCTGCCACCAGGAGCGGAAACTTTCTTTTTCACAGATGGTGCAGGCCGGCAGGAATATGTCTGCCAGCGCCATCGATGTAGGATTCTGAAACAGGTCAACGCAGACGATGAAGTCCAGCTTTTTCATAGCATTATAGTGACGCCTGGGATCGGCAGCCTGTCCGCCGATGATGTTGGAGGTCTGTATCCAGGCTCCTTTTACGGGGTAGGGTTTACCGGTTTCCATCTGATTGATTAGAACATCGGGCTGGACCCAACCGCGGAAGTTTTTTATCATTGGGTAGTCGTTGGCGCCGATGCGTTTTTCGTTGAGTTTTTTCACGAGTTCGGCGCCATAAAGCTTGGTAAGCTCGGCGGAGCTGAAAGGATAAGTCGTTACGCCGTGAGAATTGCGGGCGATAACATTGCCACCGGGATTATCGATATTGCCGGTAATCGCCCAGAGCTGGTTAATCGCCTGGGCTACCACGCTGCCGGCTGGCATGGCATCCACCGGCTCTCCCCATTGAATTGCTGATGGTTTATTCTTGGCGTAGAGCCTGGCTGCCTTAATGAGTAGTTCCTTAGGGACCCAAGTGATTTTCTCCACTTTTTCCGGGGTGTATTCCTGGACTCGCTCCTTTAACTCATCGAAACCATAGCACCATTTTTCAACAAACTGTTTATCGTAAATGCCTTCGTTGATAATGACATTAAGCATGCCCAGGGCGATGGCGCCATCGGTGCCGGGGCGGTTCTGCAGATGGACTTCAGAGCGGGTCGTGAACCATGTTGAACGTGGGTCGATGGTGATTAATTTAGAGCCCCGCTTCATGCAATCTATAATCCAGTGGCCGAAAAAACCATCGTGGCAGCCAGCAGCGGGATTCTGCGCCCAGATGATTATATATTTTGGTGGTTTCCATTCCGGGGAATCATAACGCTTTTCCAGCATCTGGGAGGCGTCAAGGACGCTGTAATGACCCTGCGTGGCGAACATGGCGCCCAAACGAGGCGTATAGCAGGCATGACCAGCTAGGCCGACCTGTACCCAATTGGGACTGCCGTAAGCATACATCAAAAATGTAATAGGCCCGCCGATATCGCGACCGGTGCCCTGGCAGAAGATAACGGACTCGGCGCCGTATTTGGTGCGGATATCCTTAAACCTTTTCTCTATCGTGTCATAGGCTTCATTCCAGGTTATACGCTGCCATTTCCCCTCGCCCCTTTCACCAACACGCTTGAGGGGATGGATAACACGGTCGGGATGGTACATATACTGCGGAATCGCCAGACCTTTGGCGCAGAGTCTGCCCTGATTAAATGGGTGATTTTTATCGCCTTCTACCCTGGTCACTTTACCGTCTTGCACGAATATCTCACAGCCGCAGCCGCCATGCGAGCCGCAGCCTGCCGACCATAAAGTAGAAATAACTTTATTTTCTTTGCTTTTTGCCATGCGAATCTCCTTTCCGAAAACAGCGACAGACATTTTATATTAGCTATTTTTTAACGTATATGTCAAATCAGGGAGCGTAAAAATGATGTTTTTTGTACGTTTTTAAAAGGTAAAAGCAAGTATGATACATTATACTTTTAGTACTTCCGATACTTTACCGTTAGCTGTGTTTTCTGTTATTATAGATATTGTTGTGAAAGCGGGATTTGGTAAGGGGCGGAGGTAGTATCCCCTTTAATATCAATCAGAATCAATACTGGTGATTGGATAAACGCTGAAAAAGGAGAGAACCCATGGCACAAAAAAAGAACGCTGTAATTGTTGGCGGTGGTACCAGTAAGTTCGGTGTTAGGCAAGCCCATATACTCGATATGATTCAAGAAGCAGCTAGAGCCTGCGCCAATGACATTCCAGGACTAAAACCTGCAGATATAGATGGCCTAATCGTCGCCACGACCATGGCGGGCAGGCATTCCTCGGCTTTAAATACGGCTCCGCTTGTCGTGCATAGACTTGGCTTAAAACCTACCTCGCTTTGTATTAGACTGGATACGCTTTGCGCTGGCTCAAATTCGGCGGTTATCGTTGCTAAGGGTATGATAGAGAGCGGCATTGCCGAAGTGATACTCATAACGGGCGCGGAAAAAGTGTACATGCCCCAGCGATGGGAAACCAACTATACCCAGCTAGCGGTCAACGACCATGACTGGGATTCCGCCATGGGATTAGGAGTCCCGCCGCCGTTTTTCGCCATGATTGCCAAAATGCACATGAAACGATATGGGACGACCAAGGAACAGATGGCGCATGTGTCCGTAACGAACTACGCTTATGGTGACGGTCATGTCAACGGGCATTTTGCCGGCAGGACCCTGACCATGGAGCAGGCCCTGGAAGCCAGGCTTATCGCTGACCCGTTCGGGTTGTATGACTGCTGCCCGTTGTCCGACGGTGCTTCGGCGATTATTGTCGCCTCGGAAGAACGTGCTAAAGCAATGTCCGATAAACCTCTGGTATATCTGCGCGGCACAGGACAGCACGCTACCCACAGCATGTCGGCCGGCTGGCCCGGTGATACCTTAGCCGAGTGGCCCCACCTGAAGAAAGCAGGGGAAGTAGCTTTTAAAAATGCCAAACTTACTCCCAAGGATATGGACGTTATCCAGACCCATGATTGTTTCACGATTTCCGAAATAATTGAGCTGGAAGAGCTCGGTTTCTGCAATAAAGGCGAGGGTGGTGCCTTTGCCGCATCAGGTGCTATCGGTATCAACGGTGTTATCCCCACCAATACTGACGGCGGTCTGCTCGTTTATGGTCATCCCTTTGGAGCTTCGGGCGCTCGCCAAGCTATTGAGATATGCAAACAGCTGCAGGGGCGGGCGATTCACCAGGTAAAGAACGCCGCGTTCGGTCTTACCCATAACTTAAGCGGTACCTGTGCACAGCATACCGTCGTGGTATACGGCAAAGAACCGGTTAAATAATGATTTATCGAGAGTTTTACATAAGGAGACGCAAATGGCTGAATTACAGAAAGCTGAAATAACGGGAACCCCAGCTCTAAACGGCACCTATATTTCTGAAATGGACATGTGGCCGTTCGAGACTCAAGAGTTCAACCGCATTTACCCCTTCTATGATAATTTGAGGGCCGGTAAGTTCACCACAACCAAATGCAAAAAATGCGGTCATGTTACCTATCCTCCCCAGGTAATCTGTCCCAAGTGCTGGGCGGAGGAATTGGAGTGGGTAGAACTTCCGCAGCGTGCCAAAGTGGTAACTCTTACCGAGACCCAGGCCGGGGCGCCTATTGGCTTCGAACCACCGTTAATTATGGCTTGGCTGACCTTCGGTGAAAAAAGCCCGTTAAAACACTTGCTGGGAAGGATTATCCACTGCAAAGAGGGCGAACTTAAAGAGGGTGATGAGGTAAAATTCGTTACGTTTAGCGTACCGGCGCATCCCATTGAAGTCAAGAAAGATACCAAGATTTGCGATAGGGTGTTTTACGCCTTCGAACCAGTGAAGTAAACGGCTTAACTACCGGAATAAAAAAACGGAAAGGGGCTGTATTCGATGAAAAAGATAAAAAACGTGGCGGTAATAGGTGCGGGGGCGATGGGGGCACAGATAGCTGCCTTGGCTGGCGAAGCGGGATTTAACGTAAAAATAAGGGATATCGAGGAGAGATTCCTCGAAAGAGGACGTAAAACAATCCTTGAAATGTATGATAAGAGAATCAGTCGGGGCAGGCTGACCGAGCAGGCTAAAAAAGAGTACATGAGTAAGCTGACCTTTCTCATCGACCTTAAAGAAGCGGTTAAAGATGCGGATATCATCATTGAAGCCGTGCCGGAAATCATGGACCTGAAAAAGAGCGTTCTTAAAGAAGTCACGGCTTTGTGCCCGGCTGACTGCGTGTTCGCCACCAATACCTCTTCGCTTAGTATCGCCGAGATGTCTGCGGCTGCAAAAAAGCCGGAACTGGTCGTAGGTACGCATTATTTCAATCCGCCAAGCCGCATGTCGCTGCTGGAAATTGTTCATGGAGAAAATACAAGCAAAGAAGCTATTAAAATAGCTGAAAAAGTAGCGATAGACATGGGGCGTGATGTCGTCCATGTGAAAGATGTACCGGGATTTGTCGCCAACCGTATTTTCTGCAACATGGCAAATGAAGCTGACTGGGCGCTGGCGCAGGGCGAAGGTAAAAGCGCCTTAGAGATAGACTCGGCTATCAAATATAAACTGGGTCTACCCATGGGTATGTTGGAACTTCAGGATGTGTTGGGCGGTGGCTCGATCGATACCCAGTTTCACGTGATGGAATATTTCGCGGAGACGATGGGCAAGAGCTATGGCCCCGCTCCTATACTTACGAAGCTATTTAAAGAGAAGAACTACGGCAAAAAGACCGGTAAAGGGTATTATGATTGGACCGATGGCAAGTCTAATGAACTGCCGATGAATGCGGGAACCAACTTCGACCCGATAAGAGTGCTAGCGACGGCTGTCAACGAAGCCGCCAAACTGATTGAAATGGATGCCACTACTAGGGAAGAAATTGATACGGCTGTATTGCTCGGGCTGAATTATCCCAGGGGTATTCTTAGAATGGCAGACAGTGTCGGTCTTGATGCCATAGTGAATGAACTCAACAGGATCTATGATAAATATAAAAAAGAAGACCGGTATAAGGCTTCTTCAGTACTGACGAAACTGGTGAAGCAAAAGAAACTTGGGAGGAAAACGGGAGAGGGATTTTACACTTACGGACTGGGTGAATATGAATTCGTCAAGCTGGATATCAATAAAGCAAAGAAAGTAGCCATGCTTATATTAAATCGACCCAACCGTGCTAATGCCTTCAACGCTGATTTCATGACGGAGATAAATAAAGCTCTTGGCGAATTGGAAAAGAATGCTGATGTTCAGTGTATTGTCATCACCGGAGCAGGTAATAACTTCTGCGGTGGTGCAGATGTTTCGGCTTTTGCTACAGGACGGATGGAAGATGCCTTCAATTTCAGTGAAGCCCCTCATGATGTTTTTACCAGGATTGAAACTTATTCCAAACCGGTAATCGCCGCGATAAACGGTCCGGCAATGGGTGGTGGAGTGGAACTCGCTTTAACCTGCGATATCAGAATCATGAACAAGACCGCTATGCTGCGGCTGCCCGAAATTACGCTGGGACTCCTTCCTGGTGCTGGAGCTACACAGAGACTGGGTAGATTAATCGGCTGGGCGCGTGCCAGAGAGATGATATTACTGGCAGACCCGGTAATGGCGGAAAAGGCGCTTGCCTGGGGGGTTGTGAATTTCGTCGCTGAACCGGCGGAATTCAATAAGATGGTCGAAGATATCGCGGTAAAGCTGGCAGGTGGCGCACCTCTCGCGCAGAAGCTGGCGAAGGGATTGCTGTATTACGGAGCTCAAGCTGACCAGCGGACAGCCTTATATCTCGAAGCGGCAATTTCCGGTGACATCGCTTTAACCAAAGACCTGAACGAAGGCTTGACCTCCATGAACTATCGTCGTTCGCCTAAGTTTACTGGTAAATAAGGAGACCGTATCATGGACTTCGCCTTTTCTCCCGAAGAGGAGGCTTTTCGTAATGAAGTGGCTGCATTCTTGGAAAAAGAAGTGCCACTGGAATACCGTGAAAAACGCCTGACTTTCTTCGATATGTCCGCCCAGCACGACTGGATACAAGTCCATCGTAGAATGGCGGGAAAAATGGGGGAAAAAGGGTGGCTATCCATTCACTGGCCGAGAGAATATAGCGGGCAGGGAGTGTCTCCATTCTATCGGCTCATTCTTCGGGAAGAACTCGCCAGATATCATTCGCCCGGCTACGATTCTATTGGTTGTGGTATTGTTGCGCCGGCTCTTCTGCTTAAAGGTAACGATGCGCAGAAAAAGCGCCACCTGCCTGGTATCGCATCCGGTAAGGTGATGTGGTGCGAAACACTTAGCGAACCTAATCACGGCTCCGATTTAGCAGCGATAGAAGTCTTTGCCCGGGAAGAAGCTGACTGCTTTATCGTCAACGGACAAAAGATATGGACGACCAATGGGCACTTCGCCGACTGGAATGCTTTAATCGCCCGCACTGACCGTGAAGCAAGTCCAAATTACCGGGGTCTAACATTTTTCCTGTTGGACATGAAAACGCCAGGAATAACGGTTAATCCGGTCGTAAATATTGCTGGACATCATGAATTCAACGAAGTCTTTTTTGAAGATGTAAGTATCCCTAAAGAAAATATCGTCGGCGACTTGAATAAAGGATGGTACGTGGTGATGTCGCTACTCGACTACGAGCGTACTACCGATACGGTTTATGCCATAGCCGCTACCTATTTAAGTGATTTGGCGGAATACGCGCGGGAAAATGACCTGCTGAATCCGGTTGTAGAAAGAAGGTTTGCCGAGTTAGAAGCAGAGTGCGAAATAGCCCATTTGCTCCATTACCGTGTTACCTGGATGCAAAGCAAGGGGATGGTACCGAATTATGAGTCGGCTATGAGCAAGATGTACAGTTTTGAATTGCACCAGAGAATATCGGAGTTCGGCATGGAAGTAGCCGGACCGTTCAGCCAGCTTACCGCGGACTCGGATAAAGCGCCGATGTTCGGCAGAATACCGTCCTGCTACCTGCGCTCTTTCGGGTATAGCCTGGAGCAGGGCACCTCGGAAATCGATCGTGATGTTATCGCCCAGCGTGGTCTAGGTTTGCCACGTTTACGTTAAATAATTCCGGAGGATTATCTTGGATTTCGGCCTCAACGAACAACAGGAAATGATGCAGAAACTGGCGAGAGACTTTTTAACCAGCGAATACACTGATAAAGTCCTTAAAGCCATGGTCAAGGATGAAAAAGGCTACACGCCGGAACTCTGGAAAAAGATGACCGGGATGAACCTGATGGGCCTTTCTATACCGGAAGAATATGGCGGCGTGGGGGACTTTTTGGATTTAATTATAGTCCTGGAGGAGATGGGGCGGGTCTGTTTCCTGGGACCTTATTTCGCGACTTTGGTGCTGGGGGTACCGATCATTTTAGAAGCCGGCAATGATGAGCAAAAGCGTAAATATTTAACAGGCATTGCCGAGGGTAAAATTACCATAACACTGGCAGTGACCGAATCCATGGTCAAGTATGAAGCAGATGAAATAAGGTCAAATGCAGTATCGCAGGGCGGATATTATATCCTGAATGGCACTAAAATGTTCGTGCCTGATGCCTTGGCAGCCGACTATATTATTTGCGCTGCTATAACGAATGGTATCCAGGAATCGCAGGCAGGAATCACGCTCTTTGTAGTTGACATAAATACACCAGGCATAACTGTAAAACCATTGCAAACAATTGCCGGTGATAAGCAATACGAGGTTGTTTTTAACAATGTCAAGACATCCGCGAAGGATATCCTGGGCAGTGTAAATGGAGGTTGGCTCCATATAGGGAAAGTACTCCAGAGAGCAAATATTGGGCGCTGTGCCGAAATGGTTGGCATGGCGCAGCAGGCTTTAAAATTAACGTTGGACTATGCTAAAGAAAGGATCGCCTTCGGGCATCCAATAGGTGCTTTCCAGAGTATACAGCACCGCTGCGCTGACATGCTTGTCGATGTTGACGGCGCCAGATTTGCTACTTATCAGGCTGCCTGGAAAATCAATCAGGGGATGGAAGCTTCAAAAGAGGTAGCGATAGCTAAAGCTTTTGTCAGCCAGGCATGTCGGCGTGTGATGAATTCCGCTCATCAGATACATGGCGCCATCGGCTTCACGGAAGACCATATCCTTCATTACTATACTAAGCGAACCAGAGCTTATGAGTTCAGCTTTGGTGGTATTGATTACCATCTGGAAAGACTGGCGAAGTTGCATAGGTAAGTAACACCTTAAAAATATATTAGGGGGCTTGCCCCCTTTATTTTTTTATCTTTGAAAATCTGCTTGTGTATGATAAGATTGTGAACAAATGAGTAACCGGAAATATACAATAGTATTTCAGCCTTCGGGATTACGTGGCAAAGTGGCGGATGGCGCGACCATTCTGAATGCGGCGCGGCAACTCGGCGCGGGACTGGAAAGCATCTGTGGGGGAAAAGGTACCTGCGGCAAGTGCAAAATCAGAATTGAAGAAGGCTATTTCGCTAAATATGGCATATCATCCTCTATGAAGTCCGTAGTTACCAGAGATGAAGTGAACGCTAAATTCCTGACTAAACAGCAACTAAAGCAGAATTACCGCCTCGCCTGCCAGACACGCGTAAATGGTGGTGACGTGGTTATCTTCGTTCCAGAGGAAAGCCGCAAGGGACAGCAGGTAGTACGCAAGGAAGCTACCGCCCGGAAAATAAAGCTCAATCCGGCGGTAAGAAAATACTGCGTTGAGTTAAAGCCAGCCAGTCTGGATGATAGCGTCGGTGATTTTGAACGTTTACAATCTGGACTAAAAAAGAAATTCAAACTGGACGGTCTTGTTATCGATTATCCGGTGCTTTTAAAGTTGCAAAACACGATACGACGGGGTTTATGGCAGGTCACCGTATCAATCTGGAAAAACAGGGAAATCGTTGATGTTGAGGCTGGGGAGGTTAAAAGTGGCTATGGCTTAGCGGTTGATATCGGCACGACGACGGTAGCCGGCTATCTTTGCGACCTTAATACGGGTGAAGTGATCGTAACAGAAGCCATGATGAACCCGCAGGTGGCTTACGGTGAGGATGTGATGTCTCGTATCGGCTACGCCGCCAAAGAAAAGGGTGGACTGAAAAAACTCAATGATGCCATTATTAAAGGATTGAACCAGCTTGTGAAAGATATCGCTAAGAAGGCTGGTATTAAGCGCTCGGACATTATAGACATGACGGTGGTAGGAAATACCTGTATTCACCACCTGTTCCTCAATATTAATCCCCAATATCTGGGTAAAGCACCGTTTTCTCCGGCAATACATCACTCCGTTGATGTTAAAGCGCGCGACATTGGAATTACGATAGCTGATAGTGCTTATATTCACGTGTTGCCGATAGAAGCCGGATTCGTAGGAGCAGACAACGTTGGTGTGCTTATAGCTGAAGAACCTTACAATCAGGACGAGATGCTCCTCATCATCGATATTGGGACAAACGGAGAGCTGATTTTGGGCAATCGTAAACGGCTGATGTCTTCGTCCTGTGCCACCGGACCTGCCTTCGAAGGAGCGGAAATAAGGCACGGAATGCGGGCGGCCGCCGGTGCTATTGAAAAACTGAAAATCGACCGGAAAACTAAAGAGGTACAATTCAAGGTCATCGGCAATGAAAAATGGAATACTGAAGATAAAAAGATAGGGGCAAGGGGTATCTGCGGTTCGGGGATATTCGATGCTGCCGCCCAGATGTTCACGGCAGGCATTATCGATAAAGGCGGACGTTTCAACATGAAGGTGAAATCGCCTCGCCTCCGACTAAATGGAAATAGAGAACCGGAGTTTGTCATTGCCTGGGCTAAAGAGACTGCCATCAATCATGATATCGTTATTTGCCAGAAAGACATCCGGGCGATACAGCTTGCCAAGGGTGCGATGTACTCCGGCGCTAAGATAATGATGAAACGTATGGGTGTAACCAAGATAGACCGGGTGATTCTGGCGGGGGCTTTCGGGAGTTATATTGATAAAACATCGGCGGCAGTTATCGGCCTTTTCCCGGACTGTGACCCTAAATTTGTCTACGCGGTGGGCAACGCTGCCGGTGATGGTGCGCGTATTGCCCTGCTTAATGTGGCTAAGAGAGATGAAGCGGATTTATGGGCCAGGCGGGTGGAGTATATAGAATTAACGCTGGAACCTGAATTCAACAGGGTATTTACCAAGGCATTGAATTTCCCTCATGCCGAGGATAAATTCCCCAGTCTAAAGGGCATTCTCCCTGATGACAGATAAAGAATATACCCCTTGAACCACTGGTTTTAGAAAGAAAGAGGAGGAATGATAGCTGTAATTGTAAAATTCGAACTGAAAGACGACATCAGGAAACAGTTATCCGATATCAATGTAGCGAAGAAGCATATCCAGAAAGTAGTCGAAGGCTCCCGCAAAATACCCGGATTAAAAGAAAAGTTCTTTATCATGAACCCTAAGACAGCCGCCCAGGGTGCCATGCTGATATGGGAAAAACAGGAAGATTTTGATGGTTATTTAAAGTCGCCGGAATATCAAGCTACCGTGCTGGATATTTGCAAAGGTAAACCGAAAATTGAGGTCTACCTGCATACAGCCAACTTAACTCAAGGCGTGCTGATATAAAGCTTGTATCATGTGACAATAGTTACATAAATAAATAGTTCTAGGTACTAAACTATTAAAAGATACCATGAGTTATACTATATTCGAGAACAAACTGAACGACCTTAAAGCCTTAAGAAAAGAATCCCAACAAGCGGTTCAATGGTCTTCCGTTTTTATATTACCGGAATGGATGCAGGTATGGTGGCAGGTGTTTGGAGAGGGTGCAGATCTTTATATACGCACGGTAAAGCAGGGGGATAAAGTAATCGGCATAGCGCCGTTAATGACTAAAGATGGATCTGCTTTTTTAATAGGAAATACCGATGTCTGTGACTATCTGGACTTTATAACATCGCCTGGCATGGAAAATGACTTCTTTAACGTTCTATTGGACGATTTAAAGAAAGACGGCATCAAGCATCTCGACTTGAAGCATGTGAGGCCTGATTCAGCGGTGCTGACTAATCTGGCGCCTTTAGCGGAAGGAAGGAAAAGTAAAGTATCCACCGATGTGGAAGCCGTGTCTTATGAGATGGAATTGCCGTTGTCTTTCAATGAATATTTAAATAAGCTATCTACTAAACAACGGCATGAGGTACGGCGTAAATTAAGAAGGCTGATGGAAGCTGGCAAGATTGAATACCGTTTTCTTGATAAAAGTAATGAGATGCCGGCTGCGATGGATACATTTTTCACGATGTTTGTGGAAAGCCGTCAGGATAAGGCTGCTTTCCTGACGGAACAGATGAAATCTTTTTTCAGATTGCTGGTCAGTACTATGACGGAAATCGGACTATTCAAGCTGGGTGTGCTGGAACTGGATAAAAAACCGGTAGCGGAAATAATGTGCTTTGATTACAATGATTGTATTTATCTCTATAACAGCGGCTATGACCCCCAATATGTTTCACTAAGCGTTGGACTATTAAGCAAGATATATGCTATTGAAGACAGCATCGGTAAAGGCAAAAAGAAATTCGACTTCTTGAAAGGGGCGGAAATTTACAAAGGGCATCTAGGCGGCAAAGAGGTGCCGCTATATCGCTGCCAGATATATTTATAATATAATATAAAGAAGCTGAATATAGTAGGAGAGATTAATTTGAAAATCGCATTCATCAGCGCTCACAGTTGCCCGGTGGGAGACTTGGGCACTCGAGATACCGGTGGAATGAGTGTCTATATACGCGAACTGGCTCGTGAGTTGGGGAAAAAGGGACACATTATCGATATTTACACCCGCGTGCATGACCCTGTCGATCCGCGTATGGAAGACTTATCGGCAGGCGTGCGGCTGATTCATCTCAAGGCGGGTAAATTAACCAAAATCCAGAAAATGGATGTCTATTTCTCCCTTCCTGAATTCACATTCAATCTTGACAATTATTGGAAGGACAACGGCCTTGAATATGATATAGTTTTTACACACTACTGGATGTCTGCTCTAGTGGGGAAATACTTTTGGCAGACAAGACATATACCGTATATAACGATGTACCATACGCTCGGTGCGGTTAAAAATGCCATTGGCATCGGGGAGGATGAGCCGGCCCTGCGTATAGCCTCGGAAAGAGAGACGATTCAGGATTGCCGGAGTATTATCGTCGCCACCGAGAGGGAAAAGCAGGACCTGTTGCGGTATTATAATGCCGCGGAAGGGAAGATAGATGTGGTACCCTGTGGTGTCAACATGGAATTATTCAAGCCTGTTGAAAAAATGACCGCTAGGCAAAAACTGGGTATGGCTGATGAGAAAATATTGCTCTTCGTCGGTAGGATTGACCCTTTGAAGGGCATCGATAAGTTGATACAGACAATGCCTTTATTGAAAAAATACTGGAATTTGAGACTGGTAGTGGTAGGCGGAGACGAGGACAGTCGGGCTGAACTGGAAAAACTGAAGAAGCTTTCAAACGAGCTTAATATTCAAGACTCCGTAGATTTCCGGGGATTGGTGAAACAGGAACAACTGCCGTATTATTACAGCGCCGCCGATGTATGCGTGGTGCCTTCATACTATGAAAGTTTTGGATTGGTGCCGTTGGAAGCGCTTGCTTGCGGTACACCGGTGGTAGCTACAGATGTAGGAGACCTTAGAAATATCATAAAAACAGGTGAAACGGGTTGTATCGTGGCGGACAATTCACCGGAAAAACTGGCCGAAAGCATATTTTTTCTTCTGTCCCAGTCTTCGCTCGATACGGAATATAAGTTTTCTATAAGAGCATCTGTAAGCAAGTGGGACTGGACAAATATTGCTGAAAAAATAGCACAAGAAATGAAACTGGTACTAGATAGTCGCCTGGTATCCGTAGCATAAAAATCTACGGAATACTGTTATACTTATTCAACAGTCTTTTTTAAATTCAAATTGTACCTTCTTTTATAATGTACTACAATTGTTAGTATCCATATTTAATTTATTGAGGAGTATCGTATTTGATGAATGACGAGATTTATTTGATGGTTATTTCGCCGCACCCGGATGATTGTGAATTTGGTATTGCCGGAACGGTAGCCAGACTCACCAGAGAAGGCAAGAACGTTGTTTATATAATCTGTACCAACGGGAATAAAGGCACCAGCGACAGGAGTTTGACGCCGGAGAAACTGGCTATAATACGTGAGAAAGAACAACTAGCTGCGGCTCGTGTGCTTGGTGTAAAAGAGACTGTATTTTTAAAATATCCGGACCAGGGGCTTGAAGATTGCCATGAGTTCCGGAGAGACCTGGTGCGGGTTATTCGGCGTTTTAAACCTTACGTTGTAGCCACATCCGACCCTTATCGAAAGTACATGTGGCATCGCGACCACCGCATTGCAGGAATGGTAGCCGCGGATGCTGTTTTTCCTTATTCTAGAGATCATCTAGCCTATCCGGAATTACTCGAAGAGGGGCTGGAACCACATAAGGTGAGGGAGATGTGGTTCTGGGGTTCGGACGACCCCAACTTGAAGCAGGATATTACGGACACTATCGATATCAAGCTGGACGCTTTAAAGTGTCATAAAAGCCAGGTGGGAGATGTCCCTCCCGAGATGAGGGATCGAATGAAAGAATTTGCTCGAATGAACGCCCAGGGCGAGAAATTCGAGCTTGCGGAGGCATTCCACCGTGTCCAGATGAGGTATTGAACGTCCTGTTTCTTTAGTAAGACAGCCAGGTTACGTCCCCATAGATGACAGAGTCATGGGGTCTTGAAACAAAAAGAGCATATTCCTCTTTAGCTTTTTTAACACTAGTGCTGTCGCCGTGACCGGGGAAAATTATAGTATCATCGGGAAGTTGGAATATCTTTTCTGTGATAGATTTCAGTATTTGCTGGAAATCCTCCGGTGTTTCGGTTCGACCGGGCCCCCCGGGGAAAATGGTGTCACCTGCAAACAAATATTGTCCAATTCTAAAACACAAGCTGCCCGGCGTATGTCCTGGAGTGTGAAGTACCTGAATTTCAAGATGGCCTAGCAATAGACTATCGCCATCTTTCAAGGAGATTTCCGGCGGCGTTTTTATCATGGTTGAATCTAAAAGATGCGCGGCTAACGGTACTTTCAAACGGGAGCGTAATGATACCAGAACTCCGGTATGGTCATAATGATCATGGGTGAGTAGAATATATTTTGGTTTAGTACCGCAAAGGCTAGTAATGATATCAGAAGCTTTTGCTGGTGCATCCACCACCAAGCTTTCATTTGTTTTCAGGCATACTACGATATAGGCATTGGTTTCGTAAGGACCCAATGTCAACCTGTCGATGAAGACAGTATTATCATTGACCATAGCCATCATTAATTCCCCTTTGCGTCGGAGAATAGTATTGAGTTAGTATTAGTATATCACTTGATTGACAATGAGAGAAAGACTGGCGCGGCTGATATCAAACACGCTTAATCCTTTTGTTATAAGCGTTATCATCATTGTGTTGTTGGGGTTTAAAGAAACCTCCAGTATAACTGATGCTATAAAATGGGCTTCAGTTTCTTTGGCGATGAGCGTGCTGCCGGTATTTATCATCGTGATATTTCTGGTGTATAGTAAAAAGATGGACGGATTTTTCACTACCCCCCGCGAGCAACGCAATATTGTTTATCTACTTGCCAGTGCTTTAGGGACTATAGGCTGCGGATTACTCTGGTACTTAAAAGCACCAGAACTGTTAAAAATTACGTTTACTACCGGTCTAATAGCAATAATAGTATTTATGGTGATAAATTATAAATGGAAAATAAGTCTGCATACGGCTTTTATGTCGGCATCAATAACCGTAATAATTATAGTCTATGGTACTTGTTCAATATGGACTATTTTGGTTTTACCGCTAATTGCCTGGGCACGAATTGAGTTAAAACAACACTCGATAAAGCAGGTTGCTGCTGGCGGTCTTATAGCGGCGATAATGGTGGTGGGGGTATTTTGGGGATTCGGGATTATTGGCAGTTGAAAATGAAAAGGCTATAATCTAACAATATATCCATGGAGGTGATGGAATGAGACGTATACTTAAAACGGCCGTGAGTGGAGTATTAATTGTTTTATCCCTTTTACTGCTTCTGGAGACAAGTTTCAGTTGCCAGAGTCAAGAAACTGCTCCGACGCAATCTGCAACAGTTGAAAAAGGTAAATCTTTCATATGGAAAATATCATCGGATACAACTTCGGTGTATCTTTTAGGTTCGGTTCACATAGCCAGCCAGGAATTATATCCTCTGGATAAAACCATAGAAGACGCGTTTGAATCTGCTGATTATCTGGTAGTAGAAGTGAATACCAATAATATCAGTCAGGATTATGCAGTCCAATTGCTAATGAAATATGGGACATATTCACAGGGAGACGGATTTAAGGAAAACGTGCCGGAAGATCTCTATAACAAATTAGATAAACAATTTAAAAAATATGGAATAGGACTGGCTCTATTGGATGAGTTTAGACCTTTTGTAATATACAACATGATGAGCCAGTTTATATTAGAAGGTCTGGGCTACAAGGGTGAATATGGTATAGATTTATATTTCATGGGTAAAGCTGAAAAGAGCAATATAATCATTATGGAATTGGAAACTACAGAGTTTCAAATGGATTTATTAAGTTCTATACCCGATGCAATCATGATGTTGGCTTTACAATACGATATCGACAATCCGGAAACAGAAAAGTATCTCCAGGAGTTATTCAATGCATGGGCAGATGGTGATGCGGAAAAAATGGAGACTATAGTGTTTGAAGCTCTTATTGAAGAACCTGACATGGCGCCTTATTATGAAAAAATGTATGACCAGCGTAACTTCAACATGACACAAAAGATAGAGGAATATCTCGCTGATGACGAGATTTATTTTATAGTAGTCGGTGCCGGGCACATGGTTGGAGAAAACGGCTTGATAAACCTATTGAAGAATAAGGGATATGATGTAGAACAGCTATATGATAGCGATTAGTTGAATTATATTCATGAAATTAAATAGCTAAATCTCTTCCTCCCCCTCTTCTTCATCTACACTTTCCATGATATCCTCGTTTACCGGTCCTCCCTCTTCTTGGGCCAGGACCGCATCAAGCTGCTCCTTAAGTCGGGCGGCGCGCGGGTAGCCGATATGTAAACGGCGTTGCAGGAAGGATGTGGAAACCTCTTCATGCTGCCTGGCAAGCTCTTTAGCCTGTTCTAAAAGAGGGTCGCGGCGGTGCCCGTCGATAGTGCCGGATGGTGCAGTGGCAACGAGCGTTTCTATTTTAAGGTTATCCGGTTCTTCCTTCCTCTGTCCACCCCAGAAATATACCAAACGCTCTATCTCGGCATCGGAAAGGAAGCAACCCTGTAAGCGTTTGGGCTTGGCTGCCTCGGTAGGCATATAAAGCATGTCGCCGCGCCCTAATAGTTTCTCAGCGCCGGCGCCGTCTAAAATGGTACGCGAGTCCACCTGTGAGGTAACTGCAAAGCTTATACGCGTTGGAAAGTTGGCTTTAATTAGTCCGGTAACCACATCCACCGAAGGACGTTGGGTGGCAACCACAAGATGGATGCCGGTCGCCCGGGCAAGCTGGGCTAAACGGCATAAATTCGTTTCAACCTCGTCATAGCCTGCCATCATAAGGTCGGCAAGCTCATCGATAATCAGTACGAGATATGGCATTTTATCGATGCCTGTCTTGTCTTTATTATAACCCTCGATATGGCGCGCTCCGGCGGTAGCCAGTTTCTTATAACGCTGTTCCATTTCCTGGCAAAGCCAGCGCAAAGCGCCCAACGCTCTCTCTGTGTCGACGATGACGGGAGTAGCTAGGTGGGGGATGCTATTATACTGCGTCAGTTCAACTCTTTTAGGGTCGATAAGGATAAAGCGTACATCGTTAGGAGTATTATTCATAAGCAGACAGCAGATAATTGTATTGAGACATACCGTCTTGCCGCTGCCGGTTGCCCCGGCAACGAGGAGGTGGGGCATCTTGGTCAAATCGGCGGAAATAGACTCACCCCCGGCCCCTTTACCTAATGCCAGAGCCATCCTGGATTTGGAAACCAACTTCTGGAATGCGCTGGTTTCTACTACTCCCCGCAGGCTAACCATATCAGAGGTCATGTTGGGCACTTCAACGCCGATATACGATTTACCCGGCACGGGGGCTTCAATCCTGATGGTAGGTGCCGCCAGAGCTAAAGCAAGGTCGTTGGCTAACGAGTTTATCCTCTCAACTTTTACTCTTGTCCTGGATATTTCCTCGCGTCTTATCTGGATGTTTCCGTCACGGTCCCTTTCTTTGATTTCTTTATATTTAGTGTCCCAGCCGGGTTCCACGCCGAACTGCGTAACCGTAGGGCCGGCATTAATCTGCACTACCTTGGCATCTACGCCGTAACTGGCCAGTGTATCTACAATAAGGTTTGCCCTCTGCAGGTTATCCGCTTCGCTGAACTGCACCTCTGGCGACGTATCCAGAATATCGATCGGAGGCAGTTGCCAGCCCTCTATTTCCACGAGGTCGCCAGATTGTCCATATTTCTTCCAGACATCGGCGGCTACCTGGCGCAGGTTCTGGTCGGTTGAAATGGTATCTGCTGATCTGGCTGCTTTCTTTAATTCGGCGGCTTTTTCGGCGGCTTCTATCAACCTTCTGGTTGATTTGGATATTTCCGGAGGTACCAGCGGTTGTTCCATTTCAGGGGGTAAGCGCGGTTTGCTTTCATACTGGGGTCTGGGTTGAATAATGTGTTGTGAAGGCTGTTTTTTATCCTGACCGGGGATTTTACGTGTGGGCTTTCCTATGATAAGTGAATACAACCAGATTACTAAGCTCTTCAAAAAGTTGAAGCTTTGTAGTGGTAATGTAAATAAAAAACCTGCAATGGTAAATCCGAATATGCAAAGTACGCCCAGGAAAATTTCCATAGCGCTGGGATTAAGAGGAGGACTGCCGACAATAACCCTGCCAAAACTCCCTCCCAGTCCGTTTGGTGTTAAAGCGTTTTGGTATTGGATTAAGCTTAGTATTCCCCAGACCGCGAGGACAAAGAAGATGCCGCCTAGCCAGCGATTCCAGTAACGTTGAAGCAGGTTGAGATTGTGACGCCAGATAAGTACGGCGAGAATAACTATCGCAGCGGCGATAAATACCAGCCCCCACCCTATATCCTCAAACACCGATAGGAAGAACGTATTTACTTCATTGTGGAAGATGGCCACCAGGG
>Ga0154618_103_pt2 | contig 31804 bp, 32 predicted proteins | sample Rifle2008BG13ft_FD_116047 | JGI IMG/M metagenome (GOLD analysis project Ga0154618, IMG submission 116047) | Chloroflexi bacterium RBG_13_51_52 | reverse complement strand
TTCGTATGAGTGGTCGCTGTCATGCAGGAAGATATCTATTTCTTTAACCTTCTTTAAAAGAGGTGCCATCGTCTCGGAACTCCTGCCTTGAGTCAAATGCCATCTATGCTTTAAATAATCCGGTATCATCCACCCGCTCTGGTTTTTCTGCCAGCCAGGCATGTCGATGGAATAAAGCTGGCCGCGCTCGTTTGTTTCTAAGGCGCAGAGAATATGTGATGACGATACGCCGCTGGCGACGCCAGTTTCCATAGCGCTATCGGGTTTTTGTTTCCGGCAGATGATATATAAGACCGTACCCAGTGTCTCGCTGATGCCGTAATAACAGCCGGAGGTTCTTCTCCCTTGGGAATCCCTTTTCTCTATGATACCGTCATGGAATTTACGGTTATCTCTGACTTCCGCCGCATATTCTTGAATCTCCACAGCCGTGGCTCTGGCGAGACTCGTAATATAAGCGGTTGCCGCCTTTTGTAGTCGGTTATCCATTTGCGTGTACTCCTCTTCTTACTTTAGGTGAAATAGTCCTGCCTTGCAAGGAACTTTACACCACCCCGCCAGCATTTACTTCTTTTCCATTGACAATCCATTTCCCACACTCCTACAATTAGATCGGGTAGAGGTGGAAATGTGGTAATCGTGACCGGAGCAACGGGGCATATCGGCAACGTACTGGTACGTGAGTTACTCGCCAGTGGCATCGCTGTACAGACTCTGGTTTTACCGGATGATGATAAACGCCCGCTCGCTGGCCTGAATGTAGACACTATTTATGGCGATGTCACCGACCATGAAAGTCTTAAATCTGCGTTTGTTGGTGCTGATATAGTGTTCCACCTTGCCGGTATCGTTACCATCATGCCGGGCATGACGACTGTGCTTGAGCGGGTCAATGTCGGCGGTTTGCGCAATGTTATTGAAGCCTGTCGTGCCTGTGGTGTCCGCCGGCTTATCTATACCAGTTCCATCCATGCTGTAGCCGAACCACCCCATGGGACCGTCATTGATGAATCACAGCCCTTTGCTCCCGACCGTGTCCTTGGCGACTACGCCCGGAGTAAAGCCCGCGCTACTTTACTGCTTCTCGATGAAATCCGTAAAGGTGGACTGGATGCCGTTATCTGCTGCCCGACGGGTGTAATCGGCCCCTGGGATTTCGGCATTTCCAACATCGGGCAGCTGATTATAGATTTCGCCAGCGGTTATCTTAAATCCTATGTAAGCGGCGCTTACGATTTTGTGGATGTACGCGATGTCGCCCGCGGTCTTATTCGGGCTGCCGAAAAAGGGCAATCCGGGCACCATTATATACTCTCCGGAACCCAAGTTCAGGTGCCGGAGTTGATGCAAGAACTGGCGCTCAATACCGGTTATCCGGCGCCCTCTTATAGAATACCTGCTGTCATCGCCCGCGCTGCCGGTGTGTTTGCCAGTGTCTACTATCGATTAATCGGTCGCAAGCCGGTGTTCACTGCTTACTCCATCGATGTGTTGCGGAGTAACTCGCTGGTCAGTTCGGCTCGGGCGCATCAGGAACTTGGCTTTACCTCAAGGCCGTGGCAGGAATCTATCCGCGACCATATAGAGTGGTTCCGCGTTGAGGGTATGCTGCCCGCACGGCGTTGATTGCGACTTGACACCGCAAAGTCTGCCGTTTAAAGTATGGGATAACCGATATATCGTAACCGGTCAGGGACTGGCAGTCTTTCTTTTTGATAAAGCTTTAAGGAGGGACAACGTGAAAAAAATAACCGATAATGTGTATGTGGAGAGTGAAATCAGCGTCTGCAACTCCAGCTGTGTTGTCACAAAAGAAGGTGTGGTGGTCATTGATACCCCCATGGTGCCGGCGAACGCCAAGAAGCTGGCGGCGGAAGTATCTAAATTCGGTAAAATCCGCTATGTTATTAATACTGAACCTCATGGCGACCATATTTCCGGCAACTGCTATTTCGGCGGTACTCTAATTACCCACGATGGTACGCGCGATGCCATACTGGCTTCCAGGGTGGAGGATATCAAAGGCATGCTCCAGATGACATCGCCCGGAGCCACTCTGGATAAAGACTTTAGATTCAGACCACCGGATATCACGTTCTCGGAACGGCTAACATTCTACCTCGGCGACCATTCTTTCCATCTTATAAATATGCCGGGGCATAGTCCCCACCAGGTAGCCGTTTATATCCCCGAGGAAAGGACTATTTTTACCTCGGATAATATCAGCCGGGCTTTGCCCTTTTTCCGCCAGGCTCTACCCGATAAATGGCTGAAAACCCTGAAAGAACTGCAGAAATTTGATGTCGATTATGTGGTTCCCGGCCACGGTGATGTTGGCGATAAAAGTTGTATCTCGGAAATGAATACCGTAGTCACTACCTGGATAAACACTGTCAAAGAAGCTGTCGCTAAAGGGATGACTTTAAAAGATGTTCAGCAAAAAGTCACCATGTTAAAGCAATTCCCGGATTTGCCCCGCGATGAACGTACTGCAGGTGTCGTTAGTATGAATGTAACCAGGCTTTATGAAGTTTTGAAGAAATAGGGGGCTATATCATGGACCTTCAATTAAAAGATAAAGTGGCTCTGGTAACGGGCGCTGGCAGCCAGATAGGTTATGGTAAAGCCATCGCTCTTACCTTGGCGGAAGAAGGCTGCCATATTATCGCCGCTGATATCGACCTTGCGGGCGCTAAACAGACCGCTGAACAGGTAGAATCTTTGGGACGCCAGGCTTTGGCCGTAAAAGTAGATGTAACCAAACAGGCAGAAATCGACGCCATGGTGGCAAAAGCGATTAAAAAGTTCGGTAAGATTGATATCCTAGTCAACAACGCCGGCGCCAGCAGCCAGCTACGCCCCTTTATGGAGATGACGGAAGAGGATTGGAATTTTGATATTCAGACCAATCTCTACGGTCAGATGCGGGTCGCCCGCGCGGTGCTGCCTCATATGCTAGACCGCAAGTACGGCCGCATTATCAATACCTCGGGCGGGCAGGGCATACCCAATATCTCTATCTATGGGGCGGCCAAGGGTGGCGTCGTCCAGTTTACCAAAGCCCTGGCGAGAGAAGTCGCCTCTCAAGGCGTCATCGTTAATGCCGTCGGTCCCGGACTCGGCAAGACCGGCCTCGTTTACCGCGCCCCCCAAGAATTTTTAGAAGGGGAGCGAAGGATGTCTCTCCTCAAACGACTCTGTGAGCCTTCCGATGTAGCGCCGGTGGTGGCTTTCCTGGCTTCGGATAAGTGCAGCTACATGGTAGGGCAGCTTGTGCAATTGGGGACATCTTAATCTCTCAACAGCGTGTCCCACGGCGTGTCCAGCTGTGGTACCGGTATCTCTATCAGCGCCGGACGATTGGCTTTAAGAGCTTCGCTTAACTTTTTACCCAACTCCGCGTGTTTTTCTACCCTCATTCCAACTGCTCCGAAAGCCTCGGCAAACTTGACATAATCAGGATTGTGTAATTTATTCCCGATATACCTCCCCCCGTATTGCCGGCGCTGTATACTGGTGACTGTTCCGTAGGCGTTATCGGTAAACAGCATGATGACCACATTTATTTTTTCCTGTACTGCTGTCGCCAGCTCCGCGGAGGCGTAAGGAAAGCCCCCGTCTCCGCATATTGCTGCCACCGGTTTTTCTGGATTGGCTATCTTTGCGCCGAGTGCGGTCGGGAAAGCGAAGCCCAACGTCCCGAAATAAGATGAGTCTACATAGCTATATATCCGGTTGACCGGGTAAGCGATGTCGCACCAGTAGCCCAGGTTTGTAATATCCGGCACGATGATACCTTCGTTCCCGAGCACCTGGTGAATGCTGTTGATAATGGACATCTGTAAAGGGGCGGCTTTTTCCAGCTTTTTCTTCAGCCCGTTGCGTAGATGGGCTATCTCTGCTGCCTGCCAATGGCTGGCTGTTTTATTTCCCAGAATTTGTAATAGTGCGGTCAGTGTCAGTCCAGCGTCGGCGGAAATGCCGATTTCGATGCGGTGGTTTCTACCCAGTTCTTCGGCATCGCAGTCTATTTGAATGACTTTCTGTTCCGGCTTAAGATTAAGTCGGGTATTGCCCGACGCTCGCAGTCGACTACCCACCACCAGAATAGCATCGGACTCTTTAAATATAGAATTGAGCCAGAGTGTAAAATTGCCGCCGTAAAACGGGTGCTCGCAAGGTATCAGCCCCTGTCCTTCCGGCGTCATGACCACCGGCGCTTTAAGTCGTTCTGCAAGCTGCGTAATTTCTTTTGCGACGCCCGCTTTTATCGCGCCCCGCCCCGCCAGAATCATCGGACGTCGGGCACTACCCAGTATGGCAGCTATATTTTTTACGTCCGCCGGTTCCGGCGGAATTGGTTTCTCTCTTTCCGTGCTGGTGAATATCATCTCGCCCTGCTTCGACCACAGGTCGAAAGGCACTTCTATCTCCACCGGGCGGGGACGCTGTGTTTTAAGCTGGCGTAGAGCTTCGCTTAAAATCACCGGGATATCCTCCGCCCGCTTTACTCTTCCACAGTATTTAGTCAGGTAGCGGAAGATGTCGATTTGCTCGTCCAATTCATGTAGAACTCCCCGGTGCAATCCTACGTTTTGACTCTCTATCTGACCGGAAATCAGCAACACCGGCGCCGAGGCGGCATAGGCTGTTCCGATGGCTGCTGCTGTATTCAATGCCCCGGGACCGGGCAATACCATGGCCACGCCTGTTTTGCCAGTAGTCATGGCGTAGCCGTAGGCCATATAGGCGGCGGTCTGTTCATGGCGCGTGGATATCCAGCGAATGCTTTTATCGCGGTAGATAGCATCCACAGCACCCATAATCTGCACGCCTGGCAGCCCGAAGACTACTTTTATCCCATCGCGGACTAATAACGCTACCAGTGCCTCGGCTCCACTCATTCTGGGCATCACTACCTCCGTGTCGGGAACAGTCTTGTGGCTATTATTATAATATAAATGGCTTGATTACGTAACTGGTGAATATCAAAATGATATGCAGAAGAATCTAATGCGGATTTCCTGTGGGTCGGAGGCTTTTTCTGCTATTAGCTGTCTAGAGCCGATGGAAAATGCCCGGATAGTTTCGAGTAGAAGTATAAATTGCTTAACTTATTTTATTCTTCGAATGGCCATCCCTTGACGGGTATGTTCCACTTTTCCAGGAAATTTTTAAAATCATTTTTATCGATACGGTAGTGCCCGGAGGGCAGCCTGAAAGCTTTGAGTCTCTCGCTTTTTATCCATTCCAGCACAGTGCTTTTACTTACCTGGCAGTAATCGGCTATATCTCTTGATGTTAACCTGATGTTATCTAATCGTTTTTTAGCTGGCACGGCTGACTCCTTTATCTTGAGAATTAAAATAACCTGTTTGATATCTGTGTTTTTAACAAAGCTGGCGTATCATACATATGATAGATTTGATTGATTACAAAAACCTCACAAAATACAGGTGAATTATCACAAAAAAGTCACAAAAATCCCTTTTCATATTCATTGATGTTTGACATGGCGTTATATTGTTGGTAATATAATATGTTTGGAAATTCTTGAAGTGAATAGAAAAAAGAAATCTGATAACTTTATACCTGAATTCGGCGTTAAACATGGCGCCCGCTCTGGACATAAACCGGAGTCCGGTATCGTGTTAAAAAGCAAGGTATGGCTGGAAAAGGACGGTAAGCTTTTCATGGGATGGGGCAGGTCGACGCTGCTGGAGCGTATTGACCAACTCGGCTCTATTTCTGCCGCGGCCCGCTCGATGAAGCTGGCTTATCGTAATGCCTGGCTCTGGGTAGAGGCTATGAACCGTCTGGCGCCCAGTCCTCTGGTGATAAAAACCACTGGAGGTCCTTTGGGAGGTTATGCCCGTTTGACCGATGAGGGGCGTCGCATTGTCAAAGAATACAAAGAAAAACGCGCCAGTATCAGAGAAATTATTAATCGGAAAGAGTAATATTTTTTTAACTCACGCTATATTGACGATAATACAACGAATATAAAATTAGTTAATTGGGACTGAAATTGATACTGAAAATAAAGCTGGCAATTATTATCGTATTGTTTATCGTGACTTTTACCGGATGCGCCAGGGAGGAATTAAAAACAATAAACGCTTTTATAGGTTCGGCCAGCAAGCCTGCCATGGAAGAAGCCGCCGCGGCTTTTGAAGAGGAGACCGGTATCAAGGTCTATCTTACCTTCGGCGGTTCCGGCTCCATGCTTTCTCAAATCGTACTCTCGCAAAGCGGGGATTTATATATTCCCGGCAGCCAGGACTATATGACTAAAGCGGAACGAAAGGATATTATCGATACGTCTTCGATGAAGAAGATTGCTTATTTAATTCCAGTCATCGCTGTTCAGCACGGCAACCCAAAAAATATCCGGTCGTTGGCTGATCTTGCAGAACCGGGCGTGGAAATTGGTATCGGTAATCCGCAGTCGGTCTGCCTCGGCCTATACGCTATCGAAATTTTTGAATATAACCGTTTGCTTGAGGATATTAGTAAAAATATAGTCGTCAATGCGGAAAGCTGTGAAAAAACAGCCACGTTGATATCTTTAGATTTGGTGGATGCTGTTATTGGCTGGGACGTTTTTCAAAGCTGGGACCCGGAAAAAATAGATATAGTTTACCTCCCGGCTGACCAGCTTCCCCGGATTGCCTATGTTCCCGGCGCTGTCACCAGGTTTGCCGCCGATAAAACCAGCGCCCGGAAATTCCTTGATTTTCTTGTATCTGAAAAAGGACAGTTGATATTTCAAAAATGGGGCTACATCACTACCGAAGATGAAGCTAGACAATTCGCGCCGCAGGCTGAAATCGGCGGTGAATACCAGCTCCCCGCTACTTATCGACCTTAAGTAGAAAAATGGTCTATCGGAAGGTCTGTTAATATGTTCAGGATTTTAAAGGGTGCCGGGGGCGAAAGGGTCTTTAGGGTCGCCACCATTAGTGCCATGGTGCTGCTGGCATTATTCTTTCTCGGGATTATTGCGTCCCTGCTGGCTTATACCAAGTGGGATACCTTTGTCTCGGCGCTTTTCTCTGAAGAAATTCTCTTTGCCATCAGATTAAGCCTGATGACCGCCACGATAGCTGCTGTTATCTCCATGCTGATTGCCGTACCGGTGGCTTACGCCATTTCACGCGCGCGTTTTCCCGGTAAGGATATCGTTGATAGTCTTTTGGATTTGCCCATCGTTATTTCGCCGGTGGCGCTGGGCGCTGCTTTGCTGGTTTTTTTCAATACACCGCTCGGCTCCGCTATTGACGACAATATTATTAAATTCGTTTTCTCTGTGCCCGGCATCGTCCTTGCCCAGGTTACCGTTATCAGCGCGCTGGCTGTCAGGCTGCTTAAGTCCACCTTTGATGGCATCGACCCCCGCTATGAGCAGGTCGCCAGGACGCTGGGCTGCAGCAAGCCGGAAGCGTTTTTCCGTGTGACTCTGCCTCTGGCAAGGGATGGACTGATTGCTTCCGGCATCCTCACGTGGGCGCGTGCCGTCGGCGAGTTCGGCGCCACGGTCATGCTGGCCGGCGCCACCGCCATGAAGACGGAAACCCTCCCCAGCGCTATTTTCCTCTCCCTGGCTTCGGCTGATGTGGAGAAGGCGATTGCCGTCATCTTCGTGCTGATATTAATCGCGGTTGCCGCGCTCCTGGTAATCAGAAGAATCATCGGCAGAAGGTACCGCATATGATAAAAATAGAGGGACTTTCGCTGCGTCTGGGTGAGTTCAACCTGAAAGATATCGATCTGTCCATCCGTGACGGCGAATATTTCGTTATTTTAGGACCTACCGGCGCCGGAAAAACCGTGCTTTTGGAATGCCTCGCCGGACTGCATCATTTTAAAAAGGGAAAGGTTTATTTTAACGGCGCTGATGTTACTCGCCTCATGCCCGAGGAAAGGAATCTGGGCTATGTTCCGCAGGACTACGTCCTCTTTCCTTTTATCGATGTTTTTAACAATATCGCCTTCGGCTTGAAGCAGTTAAAGATATCCACGTCCGAGGTCAGGGAGCGGGTAAATAAACTTGCTGACCTCATGGGTGTTTCGCATTTGTTGCATCGTGAAACCCGAACGTTGAGTGGCGGTGAGAAGCAGCGTATTGCTTTAGCCAGGGCTTTAGCCCCTTCGCCCCGCTTTCTCCTCCTCGATGAACCTCTCGGCGCTCTGGACCTGCGCACCGCTAAAAATTTAAGACTCGAACTGCGGCGCATTCACCGCCAGTTCGGACTGACCACTATCCACATCACTCACGACCTCATGGAGGCGCTGGAAATGGCGGACCGGGTAGCTGTCATTCAGGACGGACGAGTGGAGCAGGTAGCGGAGCCGGAGAAAATGCTTTTTTACCCCGAAGGTGAAAAGGTCGCTGATTTCATCGGCTCGCCCAACATCCTCGACTGCGATTACTGCCGCAGCCTTGGTCAGGGCGTTATGGAAGTCGGCTGTGGTGATATGAAATTGACCGTTGCCCATGAAGGCGGCGATATTAGAAAAATCGCTATTTTACCGCGCCATATCTATGTCTCCGAGACTAGGCCGCCCGGTTTAAGCGTAAACGGATTTCAGGGTTTGATAACCTCAATCGAGCCTGCTGGCAATACGGTCAAAATCCTGATAGATGTAGCGGAAAAAAGTCTCCTGTCAGAAATACCTTCTTATATTTTTGAAGACATGAATCTGACCGTAGGCAAAGAAGTCTTCCTTATACTACGCATGAGACGCATCCGTGTTTACGAAAGCAGCCTGTAAACGTTTTTTCGTTTGCCACCTTCAATATTTTCTGCTTTTTAACAACCTTTTGGTATTTTCTGCGTTATAATATAGCAGAGCGATACAAACCAAGGAGGTTTTTATGAAAAAGTTATTATTTGGATTTCTGATAGTTCTGCTTGTCATAGGCACGGTTGCCTGTGCTTCAGGGCAAGAACAGGGCCCTTATACGCGTACATCAGGGGCAAACGACGGGATAACTATGACGGTGCCGACAGTAACGCAAGCGCCGGTTCCGACAATCATCATATCGCAACCGCCCCCTACAACAACGGCGGTTTTGATGCCTCCCGTGGCTATTAGCCCGGAAAAGGGCGGTGTGGGGTATGATATTTCTTACGCAACCTCGGTCGACCGCATGGTTATCCGTACTGCTTATTTAACTATCGTTGTCGACGATGTCTCTGCGGCATTACAGCAAATCAACACTCTCGCCGAGTCCTACGGCGGTTTTGTCGTCAATTCCAATATCAGTGAAGACCGCAACAGGCTGTATGCTTATATCAGCTTCAGGGTGGACTCCGCCCGCTTTAACGATACTCTCCAGACTATGCGTAACCTGGCGGCTGATGTAAAGTCCGAATCTACTTCGGGGCAGGATGTTACCGAACAGTATACCGACCTCGCGTCAAGGCTGCGCAATCTTGAAGCCACCGAAACCCAGTTGCTTATTTTTATGGAAAAGGCGACTACCGTTGAAGAATTACTCGCCGTCCAGAAAGAGCTTACCAATACCCGCGAGTATATCGAGGTCATCAAAGGCCAGATGCAATACCTGGAGCAAAGTTCGAGCCTGGCTTCATTCACCGTGACCCTGGAGCAGTCCAAGCTTGTGGTGGAATTCACCGCTGACACCCGCACGGTCAAGGAAGGCAACAGTGTCCAGTTTTTTACCGATGTCTCCGGCGGTTTTTACCCCTATTCTTACGAATGGAACTTTGGTGATGATGAGACCAGCACTGAGGCAAATCCTTCTCATGTTTACCGTTCCGGCGGTGATTTTACCGTCACTCTGAAGGTTACTGATGACAAGGGGACTACCGAGACCTATGACAGGGAGGACTACATTACCGTACTTCCCGGCTGGAGCGCCGGTAGCGTCGTCGATGGAGCCTGGAACGCTCTGGTCAGCCTCTTTCGCTTCCTGGGTTCAATCTTCATCGGACTGGGTATTTGGAGCCCGTTGTGGATAATAATCCTGGTGATTCTGTACTTCGCCTGGTGGCGACGCCGCAAGAAGAAGGCTTAAGCAAAGCCTTCACTGTATCTATAAATAAAGAGGGGGGCTAATGCCCCCCTCCCTTTTACTCCTGAATTTAAATTCGCTTTAATAGTTCCTCGTTGCTCATACCCTGGATAGAGATAACCTTGTTCCGGCTGGTCTGCCCTTTGATGATTAACAGGGAAGCTTTTTTAATCCCCATCCTTTCCGCCAGGAAACCGATGAGTTCTTTATTGGCTTTGCCCTTTTCCGGCGGCGCCGCGATTTTTATATATAATACACCGTCTTTTAAGTCGGTTATTTCATTGCGGCCGGCGTTGGGGGTTACTCTTACCGCCAAACGTATGCCCGGGCTTTCTTTATTTGCACTCAATTAATTACTCAACGCTGATTCAGTGTAACTAATCTTCGTAGTTCTGTTTACGCCCCAGTAAAAAGGCGATTGCCCCCAGGATAAGGACTATTGCCGCGTACATCCAGAACATCCAGTTGAGTTTATCGCTTAAAATTGGTTCCGATGTTACCTCCAGGATATTGAGAACACCGAGTGCCGCGGCTATCGCGCCTAATGCCCCGAGTATTGCTGCTGTCAGTCCCATCTTCTAGCCTCCTTGTCGTTTATCATATCGCTTATCATGATATAATGATATTAAGTTTATCGTAAATATTGTTCGTTTGGAGATAATATAGCATGAAATTGATAAATAATCTATATTTTTACCCGGAGCAGGGAATGCTGGACTGTAATACGTATGTCATTAAAGGCAGCCCTGGCATTATTATCGACCCCGGCAACGCCGATTATCTAACGGCCCGGGTGGACGCTATGCATCAGGATGGCATTGAACCCGCCGATATCGGCACTATCATCAACACCCATCTCCATATCGACCATTGTAGCGCCAACGAAGCTTTCAAGAAACTGTCCGGAGCTAAAGTTGCCCTGTATCCCATCCAGAAGAAAAACTATAAACTGGTAGTAGTTGACGGCGCCCGACTCTTTGGTATGGAGCCGGGCGAATTCACCGTGGATTCTCTTTTAGAAGAGGACCGCCTGAAATCGGGAGATATTGAGATAGAAATCATTCAAGCCCCCGGACACTCCCCGGACTGCATTTGTTTTTATCTCAGGAAAGAGAAAGCGCTATTTTGCGGCGATGTCCTTTTTGAGATGAATACCGGCCGCGTCGACCTTCCTGGAGGTAATGCTGACTACCTGAAAAAATCCATAAATGCTCTGTCTAAACTTGATATCGAATATCTGCTCCCCGGTCACATGGGCGTGGTCACCGGCGCTGAAAAAATAAAACACAACTTTGATTTTATAAAGGCCAATGTCTTCCCGTGGCTATAATGAATAGGTATATCTAATATGTCTGAACTGGAATACGTAGTTGGGGCGTTATTGCGGGAAAAGGGACTCACTTTAGGTGTCGTGGAATCGGCTACCGGCGGGCTTATATCTCACCTTATTACCAACGTCCCGGGCAGTTCTAACTACTTTAAAGGTTCGGTTACGGCTTATGCCGATGAGACAAAGAGAAAGATAATCGGCGTAAAGTTTGCCACCCTGGCGGAACATGGTGCGGTCAGCTCGCAGGTTGCCATGGAAATGGCTGCTGGTGGTAGAAAAACGCTGGCAGTGGATATTTGTATCTCCGATACCGGTATCGCCGGGCCGGGTGGCGCCACGCTGGAAAAAGCGGTAGGGCTTTTCTATCTTGGCCTGGCACATCAATGCGGCGTCTTTAGCCGTAAACGTATGTTCCGCGGTACCCGCGAAGAAATTAAACAAAAAGCCGCTACTGCCGCTTTAACCTGGCTGAAGGAATATCTGGTTTCTCTGAAAGAATAGCGAGAGAAATATGGAATGGAAATAACTCATTCGTACGAAGGTATTAGTCGGGTTTATTCCCGTGTCAGGAGAGGCACACCTAGATTCGCCGCATTCATGATTTCCCATGCCGGACTCGATGGAAATCAATTCGGTTCACCTCTTACCATCGTCGAGTTGGGTGTCGGCTCCGGCCAGCAGACAGAATTCGTGGAAAAACAGCTCGCTTCCGTGGGAATCTCTCGTTTTAAAATCCTTGCCTATGATAAATCGTCTGACCAGCTGGTACTGCTTAAGGAAAGGATTAAAAAGGGAGAAATTTCTGATAAAGTAATCCCCGTTCAGTATAATTTTGATGGTAAACCTCTGCCTGTGGAGTCGGAAAGTGTCGACCTTATTTATATGGCATGGGTATTGCACCACCTGTCCTACCAGCAGGCTGTTATTAATGAAATAGCCAGGATAGTCCGTAAAGGGGCAAGGCTTTTTATGTACCAGGTGACGGTAGACGCCATGAAAAACCATCCCCTTGATGAATACTTCCCGACGAAATATAAATATGATAAAAAACGGTACCCCTCTCGCTCGCGGTTAAAACAATTGTTTATTAACGCAGGATTTACTTTTAAAAGACCTCATGCCATCAGGGGGGACGACCCGAAATTGATCGACCGGACTTTCCTGGAGGGTATCAAAAACACGAGTTTTGATTCCGTCCTCAAGATTATCAAGGATAATGAGCCGCGCGTTTTCGCCGAGGGTGTGGCGCGGGTGGAAAAGGAAGTGGAACAGTCCGAGAGTACTGGCAATTACCGTCTTTATGTTCATAACCGCAGGAAAGTTTTCTGGGGAATAAAATTATAGGGTTCTCTTTTCTCTCATAAAGGACAAAAAATGCATAGAACACTTATAATTCCTGTTATTATTGTAATTCTCATATTCAGCGGTTGTACTTCACCGGAGGTTACATCGCCAACTCAAACCACGGACGTAACATCAACAGCGCCATCCGCGTCTATGACTACCACGCCTCCTCCTGTCTCTCCTCCAGCAACATCTCCTCCTCCAACTACCCAGACGGCAACTCCCACTGCTCCTCCATCGCCAACGCCTGAACCGACATCAGAACCTTGCATTCTCCCGGTCTTTACCGCCTCCCCTATGGATATTAATATGATCGATGCCATCGTTACTTTAGGTAACCTCAGTCCTCCCAGCCATACCTTCCCCAGCGACCATATTTATTTCTATCCTACCCGCCAGCCAAACGCTGATAGGCCCGATATTGCAAATCTGTACTCTCCCGGCGATTTAACCATTACCCAGGTTTGGGCGAGTGAACACGTAAATGCGGGTTTTGCCGATTATAATGTTATTCTGCAACCCTGTGAAACAATCACGGTGATGTTTTATCATGCCAGCACACTCAATCCTTCGGTGTTTGGTAATACCACGGATTTTACCAACTGGCATCTTGATAATGAATACTCTACCGGAGGCGAAATCTATCGCGTCTGGAGTAAAGACTACAATATTGAAGTAAAAGCAGGTGATTTACTGGGTACAGTTGGTGGAAACCCGGGACAATGGGCTATGGACATTGGCGTTTATGATGAAAATTATTACGCGGCTTCCGTCGCTAATCCGCAGCGCTGGGAAAAATCGCGTTATTTACATGCTCTCTGCCCGTTAAGCTTGTATGAACCCGGCCCCGTGCTTGATACCCTGCTTTCTCTAGTTGACCGTGATGCAGTGGAAGGTGAAGTCTTGCCTTGTGGTTCGGTCATGCAGGATATTCCCGGGACCGCGCAGGGCTGCTGGTTCCTTTTCGGTATTAACGATACCTATCCTGAAGACCTTCACCTGGCTCTGGTGCGTTCCAATATACATCCCGCCAGTGCCGCATTATCGGTCGGTAATTCTGTACCAAATCTACAAAGCGCCGTGTATTATTTTACTCCCCGTGACGCAGGTTTCTTGAACCGTGATTTTAAAGATATTACTCCTGACGGCAATATCTATGGCTTTCAGGTATCCGGCTTTAACGGCATCATCATTGTCTCGATGCCGGACTCTGAAACTCTATATATGGAGGCTCTTCCGGGAGCTTCTACCGAGTCTACAACCTGGTCGTTTACATCCAATAAAGTTGTGTTTGTCAGGTAGATTGTCATACTATCCTATCTCTGCTATACTCTCACATATCATTACTTAGATTGGAGACTGTTCCGTGAAAAGAGTTGATGGGCGTGCCTACGATGAGCTTAGGCCGATTAAGATAATTCCCGGTTATCAGAGTTTCGCTGAAGGTTCGGCGATGATAAAACTTGGCAAGACCCATGTTCTCTGTGCCGTCAGCATTGAAGATAGAGTTCCTCCCTTCCTTAAGGGTAGCGGCACTGGTTGGGTCACCGCCGAATACGCTATGTTACCCCGTGCCACCGTTACCCGCTCCCAGCGCGACTCTGTTAATGGCAGGGTAGGCGGACGTAATCAGGAAATCCAGCGCCTTATCGGGCGTTCCCTGCGGGCAGTGACGGATATGGCGGCGCTCGGTGAAAGGACTCTCATCGTCGATTGTGATGTTCTCCAGGCTGATGGCGGTACCCGCACCGCCGCTATTACCGGCTCTTATGTTGCCTTGTACCTGGCGATGGAAAAACTGATGCAGATGGGTATCATATCTAAAATGCCTCTGAAAAGTGCCGTCGCTGCCACCAGCGTTGGTATCGTTAATTCCTATATGATGCTGGACCTCTGCTATGATGAAGACTCCCAGGCTGGTGTAGATTTTAACATCGTGATGACCAGCAAGGGTGAGTTCGTTGAAGTCCAGGGCACCGCCGAGGGCAAGCCGTTTACCCGGCAGTCCATCGACGATTTACTGGCTCTGGCGGAAAAGGGTATCCAGCAGCTTTTTAAAGCCCAGCAGGAAGTCTTGAAGACTCAGAAATAGCTAAGGTCTTACTTGCCCCGTCCCGAAGATAATCCACTTGTAGGTCGTCAGTTCTTTAAGCCCCATCGGTCCGCGCGCGTGCAGCTTTTGCGTGCTTATGCCCACCTCCGCCCCCAGCCCGAACTGGCTCCCGTCCGTGAACCTGGTGCTGGCATTTACGTAAACTGCCGCAGCGTCCGTCTCGTTGAGGAAACGCATCGCGCTGTTGTAGTCCTCGGTGACGATAGCCTCGGAATGCCCCGAGCCATATCTCCCGATATGCTCCAGCGCTTCGTCCAGGGAGTCAACCACCTTAACGGCAGCTGTCAGTGATAAGAATTCTTTACCCCAGTCATCATTGGTTGCAAGCACGACTTTTAGTGATTTATCGGCATCGAGGATTGCCATCGCACTTTCGTCGCAGTGCAGTTCCACTTTAGCTTTGTTCAGTTCGGCTGCCATTTCCGGCAGGTAGCTTTCCGCTATTTCGGCATGGACGAGTACCGTATCCAGCGCGTTGCAGACCGTGGGCCGCTGTACTTTTGCGTTATAGACGATATCCACCGCTTTCTTGATATCGGCGCTCTTGTCAACGTACGTATGGCATACCCCGATGCCTCCGGTCAACACCGCCATGGTGGCTTTTTCCGCTACCGATTTTATCAGCCCCGCTCCGCCCCGCGGAATAATCAGGTCGATGATATCATTCATCTTCAGCATGGCGTCCACCAGAGCGCGGTCGGTATTATCGATAAACTGTATGCACCCCGCCGGTATGCCTGCCCTCTTGCAGGCACCCTGCAGTACTTTGATTATGGCTGTGTTGGAGTTAATCGTCTCTTTACCGCCCCGCAGTATCACGGCGTTGCCTGATTTCAGGCAGAGTGACGCTATATCAACCGTTACGTTGGGTCGGCTCTCGTAAATTGCCCCGATAACGCCGATAGGCACCCGCTTCTTCCCGATTTGCAGTCCGTTGGGCATGGTGCGCATCTCGAATACCTCTCCCACGGGGTCGGGCAGGGCAGCGACGGCTCTGGTGTCCGCGGCAATGCCTTCCAGACGGATCTCATTCAGCATCAGCCTGTCCAGTAAAGCCGTCCCCATGCCGGTGGCTTTAGCTGCCTTGTAGTCTTTTTCATTGGCAGCCAGGACTTCATCTCTTCTTAAAAGGATGTCGTCGGCAATATAATTTAGCGCTTTATTTTTTATGCTTGTGGAGATATACGCCAGGCGGCGAGAGGCAAGCTTAGCTGCCCTCCCTTTGGCTTTTATATCATCTATGGCGTTTTTCACAATATGACAATCCCCTCCTTTTCCCCTGCCGTAACTATAACATGGTAGGACAATGGACCTATCTTTATTTCCTTGTTATTCGAATTTCCCGCTCCCGCTAAAGTGAAAAACATATCGCGGCGGCAAACTTGTCACCGCCCTGTTCACCCGCTTCTTTAATGCGCAGCGACTCTTCCGTCCGTCTTCCAACTCGATGATATAGCCTCCGCCGTCCTTGATTTGTTTGTATTCGATGAGTGTTAGTTCCCCCCACCAACGGTATTCTTCCTCGTGCTGAAAATTGTAGTTGACATTTGCTATAAACTTCTCGTCGATGGAATAATATAGTTTACCTGTTGGCAATTGGTGCCTCCCTTTCCAGTAGCGCTAGATTGTTCCGGTGTACTACCTCTGGCCCGTAATCGTAGTTCAATAAACTGTTGATTTTACTCGATTGGGCTCCTTTGATGATTGCTATATCTCCGGCGCTGTAGTTAGTGATGCCACAGCCGATTTGCGTTCCTTCTATATCGCAAATTGCCACGATATCGCCGCGCCCGAATTTACCTTCGGCCGACTTTATTCCTGCTGCCAGCAGGCTGCGGTTCTGTTTCTTGAGCGCCAGTACTGCCCCCGAATCTATGGTCAGTTTGCCTTTGGTGCTAAGTCCGGAAAGCATCCAGCGCTGTCGGCTTTCCATGTGTTCTGCGTTGCTTAAAAAATGGGTGCCGATGGTGTCCCCGGTTGCCAGCCTGATAATAACGTCCGGCTCTCTACCGTCGGCGATAGCCACGTGCACTCCGCAATCCGAAGCCAGTTTGGCAGCTTCTATCTTCGTTATCATACCTCCGGTGCCCGATGTATTCGTGGTATTCACTCCCAGCCTTTTAATGCTGGCGTCGATTTTTGTCACCACCGGGATGAGTTGCGCTTTAGGATCCCGGCGGGGATCGTTGGTATACAGCCCCCCTATGTCCGTAAGTATCATCAGCATATCGGCATCTATCAGGTTGGCTACCATCGCTGAAAGATTATCGTTATCCCCGAACTTGGATTCCTTGATTTCATCGGTTGATATTACGTCGTTTTCATTAACTATACAGACCACTCTCAACTCCATGAGCGCCAGCAGGGTGTTGCGGGCGTTCAGGTAACCGGCGCGGTCGGCGATATCGGCTTTGGTCAGTAATGCTTGCGCCACGTTGATGTTGTATTTTTCGAACATCTGCTCGTAGGTGTGCATCAGCCGGCTTTGACCCACCGATGCCAGTACCTGCTTGAAAGGGATTTCCCTGATTTTCTTCGCTAGGCCCAGCTTATGTCTCCCCGCCGCGATAGCTCCGGAACTCACCAATACGTTTTCAACTCCCTGCTCATGCAACCGGGCTATCTGTCCTACCAGGTTGGACATCACATCATGGTTCAGTTGATTGCTGCCCCCGGTCAGCAGGTTTGTTCCCAGCTTTACCACGATGCGCTGGTACTTAAGTACTGGAGATTTTTCTGGCTTCTTTTTCATATTCATAGAAAACGTAAACAGTTTTTTTCATTATAACACAAGGTGGAATGTATTTAGAAAAAAATGAATATTTTTTGTTGACAGATGTTTTAATGAATAGTACAATAGTCCTGCATGAATATAGGACTAAACGGTAAAGCCATTACTGGCAGCGCTGGCAAGCAGAAGGTTGCTGTAGGGCAGCGGCGCTCTAATATCGAGATTATTGCGGATATGCTCCGGGTTGGCGAAAACGGCGCAGGTAAAACGGAAATAATGTATACCGCCAACATGAGCTACAACCAGATACAGAAATATCTTGAATACCTGGTGAATCAGGGGTTCATCACCAAGATTAACATAGATAGCACTATGATTGCCTATCAGGTAACGGAAAGCGGATTGAAACTCCTGAAAGCCATCGACACACTCATGTCAATGCTTGAATCCGCTGGTAGCCAGAGCCAATAGCCAGAAATACGAATCGAAAGCTTAAATATAGCCTGAAGATTTATCTGTCTCCATGCTTTTTTATTGGATATTTTTCTCGTTGATATCTTCCTCTATCAATAACCTCTGTTATGAAAACTTAAGACAAAATTTATATTTCTTTTATACCCTTTATGCTGATATTTATACCTCGGTGATAGACTTTAAGTAAATAAAAAAACCAAGAGGTCAAATTAAAGTCATGAGAAGAACTCTTTTACTGGATGAAGACGATTTAATAATGGTAGTCAAAGATGATATCGTCAAGCAGATTGATGACCATCGCGGCGAAATGAACCGCACGGAATTCGTTAATTATCTCATTCAGTGTCAGCTGAAAGAGAAGCTAAACCAGCACAAATGCGTCACCAGAGAAGAATTTCAGTATTTTACCCGTCAGATGACGGACCTCCTCCATAATTTCCTCCAGTTCTTCGTCAGCTACGGCATGAATATGGGCAAAGGCCAGCTTGATGCTGATGTCCAGGCATTGAACAAGCAACTGGAATCGTTTTTAAGCCCCGACCAAGATTTCGAAGAACTTTAGCCGCATTTTCAACTCATATACTCCATACAAATGGGTATCCAAATCCCTTCAAGCAATAGAACTGTGTTCTAGAACATAATCACTTCCCAAGCTAATCCGCATATCATAGTCTTGTTCTATAAGTTCGGGTATCCTCGCCGTGTATTAGCTTGAGAGGTGACACCTATGATTAAAGCGATAGACCTCCTGAAACAGGGTCGTAATGAAGAACTCTGGCAAATGGGCTGCGGATACCTCCATCTGAATATCGAAGAATTCATGGAAATCCAGGAAGCCCTTCTCCTTCAGCAACTGGAGTTATTAAATAAATCTCCTCTCGGCAGGAAAATCATGCGCGGCGCAAAGCCCGGTACCGTTGAAGAATTCCGGCAGCTCGTGCCTTTGACTGATTATCAAGACTATTGCCCGGGATTCATAGAAAAGCAGGAAGATGATTTACCCACGGCACCCGGGTTCTGGGTACGTACCTCTGGCTGGTCGGGCGATTATTCCTGCAAGTGGTTTCCAATGGCAACCGAGTATGCCCGGCAGTTAAGCATAATTTTATATGGTGTCGGCTTATTATCCTGTTGCGATAGCTGGGGAGAGACTTCACAAATCCCTTATAAAATCAGGCTGTTGTATTCTGTCGCTCCCCGACCCTATATTTCGGGCACCTTTGCCGATTTATTGAGAATGCAGGTTCCGGTTATTTATTTGCCTGACCTGGAGAAAGCTGAAAAACTGTCGTATGAAGAAAGAGTCGCCACCGGTTTCAAGGAGGCGCTCGATAAGGGAATGGATTACTTTTTTGGTCTCTCTTTGGTGTTGGTCAAGGTCGGTGAAAAACTGCGTGAGTCTTCCAGCAAAGTTGATATCCGTCAATATTTAACGCAACCAGGAGCGTTCTGGCGCCTGTCGAGAGCGTTGTTGAAAAGCCGTCTAGCCGGCCGCCCCATACTCCCCAAGGATATATGGTCGTTAAAAGGCATTGTCAGCAGCGGTGTCGATAGCGCCATATACAAGGAAAAGATAAAGGAGCTCTGGGGCAGAAGCCCCCTGGATATATATTCCTGCACTGAAGGCGGTGTTATTGCTACCCAGACATGGGATTATGAAGGCATGACTTTCATCCCCAACTTGAACTTTCTTGAATTTATCCCGGAAGAAGAGACCTATAAGTGGCAGATGGACCACAGCTATAAGATGAAGACGCTATTGCTTGATGAAGTAAAAGCCGGCGAAATCTATGAGGTTGTTTTTACCAACTTCCATGGTGGCGCTGCCATCAGATATAGAATTGGAGACATGGTAAGGATAACGTCGCTGCGCAATGATAATCTGGGAATAGAAATTCCTCAGATGGTCTTTGAACGGCGATGTGATGATTTGATAAATTTCATGGTCATCAAGCTAACGGAAAAACAAATCTGGCAAGCCCTGGAAAAAGCCGGCGTCCCCTATGAAGACTGGTCTGCCTACAAGGTGCCCGGTGAACCCGTACTGAACCTTCTTATTGAACCGAAAGAAGGTTTTTTCGGCACGGAATCGGATGTGACCAGGGCTGTTGAAAATCATATTATTGATGCCGGTAGAAGCAGTTATGACAATTCCGGCATTCAGGAAGACTGGAGAAATTCACTCGATTTTAGTGTACGGGTATTGTTATTGCCCCACGGCACCTTTTCCAATTATACCGCCCGACGCCAGGCCGAAGGGGCTGACTTGGCACATATCAAGCCTCCCCACGTAAATCCCCCGGAAAAAGTGATTTCTCTTCTGGTCTCCGGTGTAGATGAGACTATCGTCGTTAAAAAATCCGGGACTAAAGCAAAAGCAGCCGCAGAGTCTGAAAACACCCTTATTTCGTAGTACTTTAGTTTCCCTTACTTTAGGTTGCCTACTTTAGTTACCTCTTGACAGTCGTTACATTTGGACAGATAATGCCCATGTATGAATGCATATGCTATAGCTCCATTAATAGCAACTATAGTTTATATACCTCTTTTGCTAACGACACTCTATAGCCGCCCGTGGCAGAAAAGGCAAATACTATTTGTCTTCTTTCTAGTCTCTGCCATGTTGTGGAGTCTGTTAGATTACCTGTACCGGGGTAATTATTTCCCGGAAATGGGAGAGACCCTTTTCAAGCTCGTAATAATAGGCTTTTTCTTAATGACGGTTCAATTCCATTGCTTCGCAACATCCTTTTATCCTCATGGGCAAAGACGTTGGATTCCTCACGTCTATATATCCTTAGCTATAGTTACAGTCTTGATCTCTTTGGGATATGTTACCGGCAGCGTGACTACTGATAGTAGCTATGTTTATGGTTTCTATAAGATAGGAGTCATCGCGCTTGCCGTACCGCTGATATTTATGGTGTCCTATAACCTGTATGTTTTTACAAAAATGCTGAAAATCAGCGCTGACCCTGTTAAACGGAACCGCATTATTGCATTGATATTAGGTATATCGGTACTAACTTTTTTCACCGTTTTAAGCTTACCATCCATATTCCGCTCTTTCCCTTTAAGTCATTACGGCAACCTTGTAAACGCTTTCATCCTGACTTATGCCGTTATCAGGCATCGATTGATTGATATCAAACTCGTTATCAGACGCAGTTCGACCTGGCTTATGCTTGGAGTTTTTGGAATTGCGGTATACTGGCTCTTGCTCGTTGCCGCCGAGAAAATTTTCGATTTCCAACTGGATGTTGCTGCAACTGTCGGCGTTACTATACTGGCGGTTGTCGTTGCTATCATCATATACACTATACGCGGACGCCTTTTCACATTGATGAGTCGCGCTTTTCAGGGTTCCAGCTATAATCATCACCAGAATCTTCACGAATTCACCAGCAAAATACACAATATTTTCAGTCTTAAAGAACAGGGCGGAGAGTTACTGCTGCTGCTGGTAAAGGCGCTTAAAATCAAACAGGTATGTTTACTCTTTCCGGGCCCTGATGATGGTGACTTCGTGGCGCAGTTCTCCGAGCCTAAAGACGATAAAAACCGGTTAACCGATTTTAGACTAAGGTCAAACATCCCTATCGTAAAATACCTGGAAAAAGAAAAACAATTCCTCTCTAAAGATAATCTGGATATTCTTCCCTTTTTCTTGAGCCTTTGGCCGCAGGAAAAAGAAGAAATAGAATCGAAGAATATATCCATGTTCATACCCCTTATTAGCCGGGACCGTCTGATAGCTATTATGGTGCTTGGCGAAAAGCTGCACGGGCGGTATTCTCTTGAGGATATGAACATTATTGAAGATGCCACTAACCGCGTGGCTGTCAGCATGGAAAAGGAATACCTTCGTGAACAGCTTAGAGAGCGAGAAGAAGAATTATCGGTTATCAATAATTCCAGTGTAATATTATCTTCCAGTCTGGATATTCAAGAAATTTTCGGCAGCTTTATTGGAGAATTGAAAAAAGTCGTCAACGTCAACTGGGCATCTATAGTGCTGATTGAAGAAAACGAATTTTGCTGCGTGGCGTTGTCCTCGCCCGAAAATTCGGCTTATCAGATTGGTGATAGGGTACCTATGGAAGGAACCGGTACGGCATGGGTTGTCGCCCAGAAGAAACCGATCATCGAGCCTGACCTTGCGCAGGAAAAATATTTCACCACCAGCGAATTCTTCTATTCGCAAGACTTACGCTCTACGGCTTATATTCCTTTAATCTCCAAGGGGAGAGTTATCGGTAGTTTTATCCTGGCAAGCAAGACGGTCAATGCCTTCGGTCAGCGCGATATCAGACTCCTCGAGCAGCTTGCTTCTCAAATAGCTATGCCGCTCGAGAATACCCAGCTCTATGCCAGGGCTAAAAAGAAAGCCGGCATCGATGAACTTACCGACTTATATAATCGCCGCTCTCTCGATGAAATGATTGACAGTGAAATCAGCCGGCACTCCCGTTATGGTGGCACCTTTTCATTGGCTATTCTCGACCTTGACTCGTTTAAGATATATAATGATACCTATGGACATCTCGCCGGCGATAGTCTTTTGCGTATTGTCGGACGTAATATCAAGTCCGCTATCAGGACTGCCGATTACGCTTTCCGCTACGGAGGGGATGAGTTCGCCGTGCTCCTGCCGCAAACATCGATCGATGCTGCCATTATGGTATTAGAAAGGGTGCGTGAGAAAATCGTAGATGGCATAGACTCCCAGAAAGTAACTATTACTACCAGCATTGGTTTAGCCTGCTGGCCCGATGACGGCATATCCCACACCGATATCATCGCGTCGGCAGACGTCTCTCTCTACAAAGCAAAGCGCAACGGTGGTAATCAGACCGTATGCGCCTCCGGTCCTCTGTCTGAATTAATGCCCAACACCTCCGCAGCGCAAACCGGCAACGGCATCGATAGTAAATTATCTGACTTTATTCATGCGTTCTCTGAAATGGTTGATTCAAGAAGCTATTATACCAACAAGCACGCTAAGAAGGTCACGGATTATGCTCTGGTCCTGGCTAGAGCGCTCCGGTTAAGTAAAGAAGAGACCTTGAAAATCGAGACCTGCGCCTGGCTACATGATATAGGTAAAATAGCTATTAGCAGCGAAATATTGAATAAATCGGCGGAATTAACAGAAAAAGAATGGGAGATAATCAGGACTCACCCCAGATTAGGAGCGGATATTATCAGGCAAATTCCCCAGCTTTCTTATTGTGTCGAGCCTGTTTTGCATCACCATGAAAAATATGACGGGACCGGATACCCTGATGGACAGAAAGGTGAAGATATTCCTTTTATTTCGCGGATTCTGGCTATCGCCAATGAGTTCGCCGTCATGACCTCGGAAAGGTCGTATTACGAAAGCAAAACTCACGAAGCTGCCGTGGCAGAAATTAAAAGATGCTCCGGCACTTACTTTGACCCCCATCTGGTTGAGCAATTTGCTTCTATCTTTGAAAAGCAGACCAGCAGCAGTAGAAAAAAGGCGAGGAGGTAAAGCGGTTTGGGTACTTCATCATACGCCTGAACTGTTTGACAAACCATGAACAACATTAAAATACAGGTATTCATTATCAGCCAGCAGTCGTTATTTCTTCAGGCTTTGGAACAATCATTCTCGGATACTCCGGATATCGTTATTTTAGGTGCTACCGGGATTAATAGTGATGTATTGAAAGCCATCGATAATCTTCCGCCTGATGTCGCCCTTCTTGATCTGGATGGCCAATCGGAAAGCGGACTTGAGCTGGCGCGTAAAATCAGGCAGCGCTCCCCGAATATCGGCGTTATCTTACTTACCTCCAATCCTGATGACAGCCAGCTGTTTCAAGCGATTAAAGCCCAGGCTGTATCTTACCTGAATAAAGAAGTCACCGCCCAGCAGCTTGCCGATATTATCAGGCGTGTTGCCAGAGGAGAGCACCCCATTAATGAAAGCCTTACCAACCGGCCCAAGGTTGCTGAGCATGTATTACAGCAGTTTCAGGAACTGGCTTCCCGCGAAGAAGCCGGACCTTTTATCTCGCCCCTCACCCCCAGGGAAATTGAAATCCTGGAATACATCGCCCAGGGCTACTTGAACAAACAGATTGCTGCCGAACTTGGTATCAGCGAGCAGACGATTAAAAACCATGTTACTTCTATATTGCGTAAACTAAATGCCAACGCCCGTACCGAGGCTGTTGTTGTTGCCATCAAGCAGGGTTTAATCAAGATAACTTAAGAATATTGGCATTTTACACTTGACATAAACGTGCGTTTTTTAAAACCACCTGTCATGTGGCATAATTAAAAGGTGTCTGATACCGGCTTCACTTCAATTTTGATTATCGCCGTAGGCTTGTCCGCCGATTGCTTTGCCGTCGCTTTAAGTTATAGCATTGCTGCTCGCCGCCTTTCATTTCCCCGGTTCTTTCGTTTTCCGCTCGCCTTTGGTATCTTCCAGGCTTTTATGATCGTAATCGGGTGGTTGGCGGGGCGTACCGTCATCGACTTTATTTCAGCGTATGACCACTGGCTCGCTTTCGGATTGCTCGCTTTCATCGGCGGGCGGATGCTCTGGGAATCTTTCCGTGAAGAAGATGAAGAAAAAGCAAAGAAAAACATTAATAGTTGGCTGACTCTGTTCGCTTTATCGATAGCCACGAGTATCGATTCTCTGGCTGTAGGTCTGAGTTTTGCTTTCCTGAAGACCGATATTCTTATCGCAGCTATTACTGTTGGTTTAGCTGCATTTATTATCACGATTATCGCGCAGCTGATTGGCAATAAAGTGGGGTCTATGGTCGGTAAGCGCGCCGAGATTTTCGGCGGCCTCATTCTTATCGGCATTGGTATAAAAATCCTCCTGGAACACCTTCTGTAAATTCGTTATTTTTCCTCCTCTTTGCGCCGTTTATCGGCTATGCTAGAATAATCTTGGAATATAGTCCGAGGGAGTAAAGTTGGTTAACAGCCTTATAACCGAGCAGCTTAAACGCTTGCCCCACCGCCCCGGCGTTTACATTTATCGGGACGCTGTTAAAAATATCCTCTACGTGGGTAAAGCGACCGATCTTTCTCATCGTGTCAGGTCTTACTTCCAGGCGCCGCATAAACTCATGCCCAAGATTCAGCGCATGGTGTCACAAATAGCTGATATCGATTTTTATATCGCCAGCTCGGAGCAGGAAGCTCTCATCATGGAGCTGAACTTTATCAAGCAGTACCGCCCCCGTTATAACGTCATGCTTAAAGATGATAAGACCTTCCCGTATTTGAAAATAAACGTCAAAGAAAAATGGGCCCGCGTCTATGTAACCCGACGCTTTGAACAGGACGGCGGACGTTATTTTGGGCCCTTTGCCAGTAGTACGTCTGTCAAGCAGACCCTCCGCATCATCAAGCGTCTCTTTCCTTTGCGTTTCTGTAATAAGGATATCGGTGGTAAGACACTACGACCCTGCCTGGAATACCATCTCGGTCATTGCCTTGCCCCCTGCACCGGCGATGTCCGCCCCGAGGAATATGCCCAGGTCATTAAAGAGGTCACCCTTTTCCTTGAAGGTAAGCGTGATAACGTTATCCGTGAGCTCCAGGTAAAAATGAACCTGGCTTCTGAAGCTATGGACTTTGAAAAAGCCGCCCGCATAAGAGACCAGATACAGGCGATGCATGAGGTCATCGAGGGAGAGAAAGTCGCTGCCGTTATCCGCGGTGAAGAAGACGTTGTCGCTTTTGTCCAGGAAGGCGACCACGCTTTTGTGCAGGTATTGTTCGTACGCGGCAACAAACTAACTGGTCGCGAGGGCTTTATGATGCAGGGCACCCGCCAGGAAGACCCGGTGCAGGTCATGACTGGCTTTATCAAGCAGTACTATTCCTCCGCCGCTCAAATCCCCCCGCTGTTGCTCCTCCAGTACCCCGTGGAAGACCGACAGGTCATCAGGGAATGGCTTAAGACTAAAAGAGGTGCGGCTGTCGATATCGTCGTGCCGCGCCGCGGCGTGAAAAAACAGCTTATCGATATCGCCGCCGAAAACGCCCGTCAAGGACTTGAACAAATCAGGATAAAGGAGATTACTGCCGGCGCTTCGTTGAATGTTGCTCTGGAAGAGCTTGAAAAAGAGTTTACGCTTAAATCCCCGCCCATCCGCATGGAAGCCTATGATATCTCCAATCTTCAGGGCAGTTCGGCGGTTGGCAGCATGGTTGTCTTTGAAAAGGGCAAGCCTAAGTCCGCCCACTACCGGCGCTTTAAAATTAAGACGGTTGAAGGTGCTAACGATTATGCTATGCTGCAGGAGGTTATACGGCGTCGCTTCAAGCACAGCGGAGCTAAGGATATTTCTGCTGCTGATGCCTGGAGCATTTTGCCCGACCTCGTCCTTATTGATGGGGGCAAGGGGCAGCTTAATTCCGTTCGCGCTGTGCTTAAAGAATTAGATGTAGAGGTGCCACTGGCTGGTCTCGCTAAAGAAAATGAGGAGATATACCTCCCCGGCAGGACTAAACCACTTGTTTTGCCCAGGTCTTCCCCCGCGCTTCAGCTTCTCCAGCGACTTAGGGACGAAGCGCACCGCTTTGCCGTTAGCTACTTTACCAGTGTCCATCGTAAAAAGACCTTCGCCTCGATCATGGACGGCATTCCGGGCGTTGGTCCCCGGCGAAAAAATGCCTTGCTACGCCAGTTCGGCTCTATCCAGCGTATCCGGGAGGCTTCTATCGAAGAGCTGGTTGCTGCTGCAGGCGTGTCGCCGGCGCAGGCTAAAAAGATAAAGGAGTATCTCTAGCCATGCCGGCCAATTTAACGCCCCAGTACCTTGAAGCGGAAAGGAATTTCCGCGCCGCCAAGACTGTTCAGGAAAAAATCGCCTGGCTCGAGGAAATGCTGGCGGTCATGCCCAAGCATAAGGGCACCGACCACCTACGCGCCGACCTGCGCACGAAAATCGCCAATCTCTCCAAGTCCATGGGGAAAAAGGCGGCAACGGCTCGTTCCACCACAAAGATTGAAAAAGCCGGCGCCGCCCAGGTGGCTGTTATCGGTCCCCCCAATACCGGCAAGTCGCAAATCGTGGCCGCCATTACCAAAGCCAGTCCCACCGTTGCCGCCTATCCTTATACCACCCAGTCCGCCACCCCCGGCATGATGCATTTTGAAAACGTACAGGTCCAGCTTATCGATACCCCGCCCCTCGGCGAACAGCCCCCCGAATGGTGGCTGTTGAATATCATCCGGCGGGCGGACGCTCTATTGCTGGTTGTCGATTTGAGCCAGGACGCTTTGGAACAGACTGACGCTTTAATCACCGTCCTGAAAGAGAAAAATATCGGACTTGGCAAGAATGAAGAGCCGGAGGATGAAGAATCCCCCGTGAGTTACAAAAAAGCGCTGCTGGTCGCCAATAAAGCCGACCTCGACCCGGGCGGCGAAAATTATCACGCTTTAAAGGAGCTTTACGCTGATGTGTTGCCCGCCATAGCTGTCACCGCCTCCGGCGGTAACCTGGATGAGCTTAAGAAGCGAATCTTTCATATGCTGGATGTCATGCGTGTCTATACCAAGACTCCCGGCGCCAAGCCGGATATGACCGAGCCGATTATCCTGGAGAGAGGCAGCACGTTGGAAATGGCGGCTGTCGCTATCCATAAGTCCTTCGCCAGTCGCATGAAGTATGCCCGCGTCTGGGGTTCCGGCAAGTTCGATGGCGTTATGGTCAAACGTGACCATATTTTGCAGGACGGGGATATTATAGAGCTGCACGTATAAATTTGTGAACAATTCGTCGTATCGGCTTGCCCTGTGCCATGGAATAACCCAAGGCAGCAGAAGGAAAACGGTTAAAAATCAATGACACGGCGCGGGAGAAGGGCAAGATTTGAGTGTTGTTATTTCGTGCGCTGAAATCCTTCGGGGAAAGCTGGAAAGACACAGTTTGTAGAAGTGATATCTATCTCATCTGCGGTTGTGATTTCGATTTCGTAAGAAAGGTCGACCTTACGTAGCAGAATGATAGCCAGGTTGTTCTGAACATCTACGAATATTTCTTTCTTTCCGATATCAAAGGCAGCACCCTGAAGATAAGGAACGCTTGGGTTGGCATCCATAAGCTGAACCGGACCCTGTCCGTACCTGCATTCACCTTTGTAGCCATCATCGGCGTAGGCTATCAAGATGCCACTGGAAGGGATGTACTGGTCAAAACCAACCTTTTGACGGTTTTCAACTAGGTAAAAGGTGTCTGAAGTCAGTGGGATTTTAATCACCAGCGTTGATGAGTCAGCGCTATCCAGTGGGTCAAGCGTAACAGTGGTAGTCTGTCCCAGGTTCACCACAACTATCTTAGAGGGTTCAATCCAGTTCAGCCTCATCTTTGTCCAGGATGATAGTCCAGTTGGAGGTAGGTCTGGCTTGTAAACATGGCAGGACAGAGGGTCCCAGAAGCCCATATGAATCATGGAGAATTGTAACCCTCCTCTGAAATCTCCAGGGGTAGCTTGAAGATCCTGATCGTACAAGCAGGGCAAAACACGGCCACCCATCATAAAACCGCCCAACATGTGAATCGTATCATGAGCAAAGTTACCCAGGTAACAATCCTCAGAAAACACGGCGACACTGCTGATAATCTGCCCGCTCTTCGTGATTACCTTACTTATACCTAATTGACCGAGCATACCGGGGATGGCACAATAACACACCCCGGTAAACTGTTGGACTGATGCCCCCAGGACTATCATCACATGCGAGTACTGAGAAAAGTCCACATCACCGTCCGCCGCATCCAAGGCATCCTGAACCAAAGCCAGGACCTTTGTTTTATCAGCCAGTAGATTCGATATCAATATGTTGTAGTCCACTATGGGATAAGGCAGCATATACGGTCCCGTAAGGTCTCCCGTAAACCACATTTTGCCATATGAGGCGTCTCGGAAATAATCGTCCAGGTCCACGAAAACCTTATTATATATCTGTTCTTTAGAGAGGGTAGGTGTGACATCAGGGAAATCTGCCATAATAACGATAATTTTTTGCTCGTCTATAGCTTCTGTTGTATGTACCCCAAGCGTGTTTTCTGGCGTGGGTGTAGGTGTAGTGATTAGTGTCTGTGTCTGTGTTGGTGTTACTGTTAGCGTCGAAGTAGGGGTTGTAATAGTAGCAGGTGTAGTACTTGGAACAGTCGCAGTAGTCGGCCCGGCGCAGCTTGTCATTAACAAAAAGAGAGATGCTAGCCCTAGCTGGCTTGCCTTAAACATTCCCTGGAAACTCATATATTCGAGTGATGGCCCTTCAGATGCATTGTAGTTCTTCAAGCGTCACAACACAAGCCGCCATCGGCTTTAGAGGAGACCGGTTATTTTATCTGAATGTCAACCTAACATTATAAACAACCAAATGGTGTTTTTTATTCTAAAAACTTCTGCTTGCCTTTGATCGTGCAAACTCTTCCGTATTATTTTCCTTTCTCTAAATAATTTCGTATCGTTGCCGCATTCTCCAGCGCATACCCCGCGATATCGTTATTGAAATAGATATAGACTGCTTCTAGCCCCTTTGCTAGTTTAGCTATCTTTTTAGCCCATTTTGCCATCTCTTCATCGCCGTAGCGACTGGAATAAAGGCTACCGCTATCGTGAAACCGTATGTAAGCAAAGTCGGCCGTAGCTTTTATCGGAGAGGTCAGCTTGGGCATATCGAATATACAGAATCCCATCTGGTGTAGGCGTAAGATTTCAAAAACTTCATCAACCAGCCATGATTCGTGCCTAAACTCGATAACGTTTTTCCTTCCGCGTGGTAAAATCTTTAAGAAATCGGTAAGCCTGTCGTCATCGCGGTGGAGCCCCGGTGGCAGTTGGTAGAGCAGGGGACCAAGCTTTTCCTTTAGCAGGACTGCCCTTGACATAAACTTTTCAACCTCCTCGGCGCAGTCCTTCAGTTTCTTGATATGGGTAATATAGCGGCTTACCTTCACAGCAAAGACAAAGCCCTCCGGTGACGATTCATACCATTTTCTAAAAGCCTCCTCGGAGGGCAATCGGTAAAATGTATTATTCAATTCCAGGGCAGGGAAATGCCGGGCGTAAAAATCCAGCCATTGCGATTTCGGCAATTTTTCCGGATAAAACCTGCCGCGCCAATCGTCGTAATGCCAGCCTGATGTGCCGATGTAGAAACGCGTCACTATCCGCCTCCGCGCTAATTGTAGCATCGCTTTATTTGTTTTTCCATGCGTTCTAGCTTGACCGTTAAAACTGTATTCTATATATTGAATATATATGAAAACAATAATCCAGCTTGATTTCGATGGTACCGTCACCATAGAGGATGTTAGCTTTCTCCTTCTGGACAAGTTTGCCAGCGGCAACTGGCGCAGATATCTTGACGCTTATAACTCCGCCAGGATGTCGCTGGGTGCTTTCAGTAAAAAGGTCTTCGGCATGATAAAGGCTGATAAAAAGACGCTGACCGACTTCGTTCTGACCTCCGACCGCGTAAAAGTCCGCCCCGGCTTCAAGGAGTTTTTGGACTACTGTAAAGAGACGGACTATAAGGTCATCATCGTTAGCAATGGTCTCACTTTTTACATCGAGGCGATTCTGAAAAAACTGGGCGTCGATGGACTTGATATCCATGCCGCGGAGAATATATTTTCATCAGATGGCATGAGGGTGCAGTATCTCGGTCCTGACGGCAAAGAACTTGAAACCGGTTTTAAGGAAGCCTATACCGATATGCTCTGCCAAAAGGGCTATCAGGTTATTTATATCGGCGATGGGAACTCGGATATCTATTCTTCACGCAAGGCGACATACGTTTGTGCTACCGCTAACCTTCTGCAATACTGCCGTGAAGAAAACCTCAAGTGCTTCCCCTTTAATGATTTCCACGATGTAATAAAGGCATTGGATAATATAAAGTGACAGAAAGAAAAAAGCCGTTTTGGGAAGACAGCTATAAACGTCCCGGTAAGCTGGATACTTTCGGGGCTGGAAAGCCGAATGATATTGTTGTAAAGGTGGCCTCAGCACTTCCGGCTGGTACAAAAGCTTTGGATTTGGGGTGTGGGGAAGGACGGAATGTTTTATATCTAGCCAGTCTTGGATTTCAGGTTTCCGCTTTTGATATCTCTGAAACTGGCATAGAAAAACTTAGGGCTGTTGCGTATGAAAGAGGTCTTGCTATTGATTCATCGGTATGTGACATGAGAACATATGAATTCCCTCATAAATTCGACCTTATTGTTTGCCAGGGTTGTCTCCATCTTATCAAACGTGAAGAATGGGCAATTCTGATTAAACGAATGAAGGAGTTCACGGTACCGGGCGGACAGCATATTATTGGAGTTTTTACTGATACAGTGCCGGAGCCCGAAGACCAGCGCGGGCTGATGGTCGGATTGTTTAAAGAAGGCGAATTATCGGAACAATATAAAGATTGGGAAATAATTGAAAGTAATGCTTATCAGTTTGCTCATACCCATCCCGGGGGGATTTCTCACGAGCACGCTGGTAATGATATTATCGCTAGAAAACCTGTATAACCTTTAAAGCTTGACTAGTCTATCATTAAAGTAATCCCTATAGGGCAGTGGTCCGACCCCGTTACCTCCGGTATGATAAAGGCTTTGGTGACTGACGGCAGTAAATTCTCACTCACAAAAAAGTAGTCGATTCTCCAACCCACGTTCCTCGCCCTTGCCCCGGATTTTAAGTCCCACCAGGTGTACTGGTTCGGCTCTTTATTGAAATGGCGGAAGGTGTCTACGT
>Ga0154618_134_pt1 | contig 40259 bp, 37 predicted proteins | sample Rifle2008BG13ft_FD_116047 | JGI IMG/M metagenome (GOLD analysis project Ga0154618, IMG submission 116047) | Chloroflexi bacterium RBG_13_51_52 | reverse complement strand
TTCCGCCGCGGTATTTGGTAATCCCCAAACCGACCGGGTAGGAAATCATGAAAAATATCTGTTTCTGGATGTTGCGAACAATTAGCGGACCGCATTTAACATCCGGAGGGATATAAGCTCCGAAACTCTTGGTGATGATGTGCTTTTCACCGCCAATCCATAGTTCAGCCTCGGCGCGGAGGTCGGTAATATCATCGTAGTTCATAGCGTTAAGGACGATGGATGTACCGTGAGAAACTGTATGCTGTTTCATCATCTCATAACCGGTCTTGGATTTATCGCCTGGAAGAAGCCACAGAGTCTCACAACCGAACTCACACCCCGGTACAACAGTATCGTCGACTAAAGCCATAGGTTTCACGTACTTGGTGTCGTAGGGCAACATATAGTATTTCCGGCTCTGGTTCGGATTTGTTCCATAGACGAAGTACTTGGCGTTTTTAAGCTCGCCCTGCGCAGGCGCCTTTGGGGCAGAGAAAGGTTTTTGTGGTTTTACCTCTTTTTCCTCATGGTCTTTTTCTCTGGTATACACGCCGGGTCCGGATGTCCAGTGACAAACAGGTCGGCTGGTTCTTTTACCGCCGCCGCCCATCGTGGGCATGTGTAACATGCCGGCCGGGATATAAGCCACCCAGCTTTTATCCAGGGGGATAGTCTCGTCCCCCATAATCATTCCCATAGAGCCAGTATCTTCAGGGTGATCCGGGTCGGTGCCCCACCATGAAAGCAACTCGGGAAAGTCATGGGCATGGGGGAACATCGGCTTGTCGTTGGTGGGCAGCTTCATCTGCTCCTCCCGGGTTATCTGCCCCGGGTAGGACGAAGGCCAGATAAAGGTGGTCTCTCCGTAATAAGCGCCGGGAATTACCTCATTGTCAACCCAGAGGATATGCTCCATGCTGATACGCTTACCTGTTGCCGCGAGCTTGTCTCTTTCTTCCGGGGTAGGGCCCGGCAGCATATGCCTTTTTTGAAGTGTCGTGCAGATATATTTATCGTATTGCCCCATTTTTTCTCCTGTTCTCCAATTTCGATGGTTATCTTTTTAAACGCTGTATTTTACTATACAATATAGCTTTAGCTTTTGTAAATTGAGAATTGGGGCGGAAGATAATAATATAATTTATCAAAACCATGTATCTACAGTAATTATTATGCCACGATTTATCCGGAAGAAAGGTCTTTTCCCACAGCTTCGCGGATGGCGAGCAAGTTAGCTTCGGGTGTTTCCGGCGTGAAGGTGCAGCCGGCACCCAGCATCCAGCCCTTCTTGCCCATACTCGCCCTGAGACCAAGTACTTCTCCTGTCAACTGCTGCGGTGTAGCTTCAACCAGGTCTTTTCCGCGCTCCAGACCTCCGATGACTATCTTTCCCTCGACCATTCGACTGCCTTCGACGAGAGAAAGATTGCCTGCCTCTCTCGCGTCCCAGTTGAAAGCATGCACCGTGTAATCATGCAGCAGACTAAGGAAATTATGTTGTTTGCAAACATGGAGGATGTTAAACTCGGCTGGGGGCAACGCTTGTAGCAGCTTCAGGTCGTACGGACGGGCAAAAGTGCGGTATTCCTCTGCGGTCATCCGGTCCGAGGTTGCCCAGGTAGTAGTTGCATAGAATAACCCGTTAGCCCCACGGTCGAAGCACGCTCGGGAAAACCGAATGAACGTCTCCGTGACCACCTCCAGGGCATGTCGGACCTTGTCAGGGTGTTCCCGTAAGTGCCGCAGGAAAATTTCCTCGGAGGGAGCCAAGTCGGCAGCGATAGAAAGCGGCGTAAACACCGTCATCAGGAAAGGCACTTCTCCCTTGAGACCTTGAGCAATTAATTCCAGTGCCTCGAGATGTTCTCGTAACACGCCCCGGTCGAGGGGTAGCGTTTTCAACTTTAACCAGTCATCTGGTTCTCTGATTGGTGTTTGAGTTACCACAGGTTCATAGTCGCCGTCATATTTTACGCCCAGTCCCCAGCCTTCCGCGTGATAGGATGCACGGGGGTTGACTTTCATGAAATCCCAGTCGAACCGTTTTTGAAAAGCGAGCATAGCTTCAGCCAGTGACCGGGAAGAAGTCTCACTCCCATAAAAATGACGCCACATGCTGACGGCGACGCGGTCGGGTTCCCTTCCTTGTAATGTAGCCTGGACACGTTCCCGATGGGTCATCTTATCCGGCATGACGCGTAATACCTCCTAATATATAGATATATAGGACTTTTTTATTTATTTATAATTGTACCACTTCAAACATATTGCAGGTAAGCCGGGGGCTGGTTTCTACCGGGACTATTCATATAATAAATGGACAAATGTGTAATGCGAGGAACTGGCTACTCTATATACCCCCCGACAAATCAATTCAGCTACTTAACATATTATCTTTTATTGACAAAATCACAGGTTTAGAGTAATGTCGTTATGTATAAAAAACGCCATTTGTCACGAGTAACCCGGCAAATGGTAGCAGGGATCCTTAGCAAGGTAAAAGTTAAGATATCGCTTGTTTTCCGTAGCCCTTGTTATACGGGACTAAAATTTGACATGCTGCTTTTCTCCGTAGTGTTCCTGTGCCTATTCTAAAAGGGGAGAACCAAGTATGAAAACTAGAGACCCTGCAGGACAAAGCGAAGATACTGTTCAGAAGCAATGGCAAGCGGTTATTGATTTATTACATACCGTGCATCATGATTACCAGCAGGCTAAAAAGCAGATGGAGGAAGTCTGCTTATTATTCAGTGGCAGGGAAAACGCCGTTGAACGGCAATTGCAGGATGTTTTAGAAATCACTCTTTCTACAGTCAACAAACGCGATTCATCCAAGGATATCTCCTGCCTGCAGGTCAACTGCCTCGGTAATTTTGAGGTTTTTGTCGGTTGTCACCGGATCGAACAGTGGTATAGCCTTAAAGCCAAGGCTGTATTTAAATACATTATCGTCCAGCGTCAGCATCTGATTTCCAAGGATATGTTGATGGAAGCCCTGTGGCAGGACTGCCCACCTGACCTGGCGAACAGTAATTTAAAAACTGCGATTCACTCCCTGAGGAAGACTCTCGGCTCCGTTTCTCCGGAGAGGAGCGGTTTCATGTACATTCATTTTATTGAAGGTCACTATTTAATCAATCCGAACATGACTTTGCTGGTTGACGACGAGGAATTTGAAAAGCAATGGCTCAACGGGCAGCGTCATGAAAGTGAAGGTAATTTCCCCGGGGCGATAGCCGCTTATCTGGCTGCGGAGAGCTATTACAAGGGCGATTACCTCGAAGAAGACCTCTACGAAGACTGGACATTGATGAGACGGGAGGCTTTAAAAGACACTTACCTGAACATTTTAATAAAGCTTGCCACGTATTCTGCGCAGGCAGCCGATTATGAGAACTGTATTGGATTCTGCCGTAAAATTTTAGCCAAAGACCCATGCTGCGAGGAAGGCTACCGTCACTTGATGCGGTGTTACAGTCGCCTCGGCCAACGTAACCGAGCCATACAATGGTATAAAGTCTGTGACAAAACGGTCACAACCGAATTGGGAATTAAACCTGAGCCCCTCACTATCTCTCTTCACCAACGCTTAATAAATGATGAAACTATTTGAGTTTTTTCCTGAATATTAGTTTCTAAAGATTATTTATCATATCTGATTCAGTCCGGAAAGTATTACGGATATTTTTTTTGCATCCCTCCATTCCACTTTTCAACTCATTTTTAACCATCGATTGATTTTTTTTTAACCGCCGTGTGTTATCTTTGTCTAGCCTTTGATATAAATACTGCGCGTATATTTTTAACCGGAAAGACCTTGTGTAAAAACATGGGACAATACAATTCTTTCGTGGTAAAAATCTGGACAAACGAAGCGACGGCAAAATTTAGAGGACATATCCAGCATGTGGGGTCACAGGACGCAACATATTTCATCACTATGGAAAAGATGGTGGAATTCATAAAGAGTCATCTCGGCCCGCATCCCGGCTACTCTGATAAAGGTCGAAAGGACTATTTTCGTGCTTCTCAAGCTGACGATGAAAAAGGATAAATAACTGCCGAGATAAAGTCGCGCTGAAGGAATGTCGAAATGTTTGGCGATCTGGATAAAAGTCTGGAAAATTTACTAAAGCAGAACCTGGCACCGGATTTGGTAAAATCGGTGGCTATCAGTTTTGACCCGCCGGACAGCAAATTTCCCCCGGCATGGATAAAGCTTCCAGCTATCAATCTTTTTCTTTATACTGCGTTAGAAAATCTGGAACTCCGCAATACGGAATGGATGTGGGAAAAAGGAAAAGCTGATACCGGTAGTGTAAAAAAGCCTCAGGTCCAGATTGAATGCTCCTATATCATAACAGCCTGGACCAGCGATAGCTCGCCAAATCATATGCTGGAGGAGCACCGTCTGCTTGGTCAGGCTATGAAATCCCTGCTTAAAGGGCGTACCTTCCCCCGGGATAGTCTCTACGGAAGTCTGAAAGACGGGACTGCCACAATAATCAGGGCGGTAGCACTGCAGCCGGAACATTTCAGTATGGGACCTTTCTGGCAGGCTATGGGTGTAAAACCCAGAGTCGCTGTCAATTACCAGATAACGTTAAGTGTCGATATTCATACGCCTGAAAAGACTAAGGAGGTGAGAGAAAGAGAATTAAAATTAGTCAATTCCCGTGGGTCCGAGAATATCGGAGAGAGAATCAGATTCGATTCTTCCGTTCAACCGGACGGGTAGAGCTGATATCTCTCAAAGGTAAGACGCACCTCGAGTAGTAACGATATATAGGAGGAAAAAGACTCTATGGCAACTTACAAGACACCAGGAGTATATACGGAAGAAATATCGCTTCTTCCGCCATCGGTAGCTGAAGTGGCTACCGCAATTCCGGCTTTCATTGGTTACACGGAATACGCCAAGTTCGGTGATGAAAGTCTATTGAACAAACCCACCCGCATTAGCAGTCTCCTTGATTATCATTCCATGTTCGGAGGCCCCCCGGTCAGCAATTTTAAAGTGCAGCTGACTACGGATGACCATGGTAACCGCGAGATAGATTCTATCAAGATATCCGATGTAATCAACCCACCGTTTTTACTTTATTACAGCCTAAGCCTCTATTTCAAGAACGGCGGCGGGCCCTGTTACATCGTCTCCGTGGGAAACTACACCGAGCCCTTAAAAAAAGACCGTTTCAAGAATGATGATGGGACCGGTGGTCTTGATGTGCTAAGAAAAGAAGATGAGCCCACTTTAATCTTGCTAACGGATGCAGTCAATCTGGCCGCTGCCGATTACTACGAGTTGTGTCAGTCTTCACTACAGCAATGCAGCGATTTACATGACCGCTTCGCCATTTTCGATGTGCTGGCGGATGATAATGACGGCCGGGGGAAAATCGGGGCGGCTTTCCGTGATAACATCCTGGGCGACCTTAAATATGCCGCAGCCTATTATCCCTACCTCCAGACATCTATCAATCTGTCCTATACCGACGAGAGTGTCGCTATTCTGGGCTTTGTAGACAGAAACGGCGAACTGATCACTGGGAGTCTGCGTATCGGTTATACCGGCCAGGCTGCCATCCCGCCCAACGCGCAAATAGTCATCGGTGATGTCACCGAGCCTACCTTTGCCCTAGACCAGGTTACCAATACACTCACGATTACACTCAAGAGCGGTGGCGATACCGTTGATGATATTGTTGCGGCATGGACGGCGAAAGGAATACCAGGCAACTTCCATCTGCATAGGACCACATTTATTTCAGCCGGCAGCGGCGGTGTTAAACCTGCCCCTCTCGAAATTTCCGATATGAGGATAACCTATCGCGGTAAAGCTACCCCTGCTGCTCAAGTGGAGGTCAAGATGAGCGGCAAAGTCATCGCTTTCACCGTCGATAGTGCCACCAATACCTTAACGATTACTATCCCCGAGGATGGAAGAATCGTGGAAGACATTGTAGAAGCCTGGAATAACTGGAGTGGTGATAAAGGCAAGTTCAATGTCCAGCAATTCGATTCACATCCGGTAATATCGGCGGCTATGGATTCTACCCCGCTCGTATACTACCAGGCACAGGATGATACTTTTTATCTTGGCCACACCGCCATCAGGTTAGAGTCAACGGCATTGTACAACAAGATTAAAGCCGGATTAGCCAAGCAGCGGGTCATCCTTCCGCCGAGTCCGGGTATTGCCGGCATATATGCCCGCGTCGACCGTACCAGGGGTGTATGGAACGCTCCGGCTAATGAAGGTGTATCGGCCGTTATCAAACCCATGGTAAAAATCACCAGCGCCGACCAGGAAAATCTCAATATCGATACGACAGCTGGAAAGTCTATCAACGCCATCCGCGCGTTCGCGGGACAGGGCGTTTTAGTCTGGGGTTCACGGACGCTGGCCGGCAACGATAATGAATGGCGATATATCCCCGTCCGCCGGCTTTTTATCATGATTGAGCAATCCGTGAAGAAATCCACGGCGTGGGCAGTCTTCGGGCCAAACGACGCGATGGCCTGGCTGAAAGTCAAGGCAATGATTGAGAGCTACCTGGAGGGGCTATGGCGACAGGGAGCGCTGGTGGGTTCGAAGGCGGAACAGGCATTCTTTGTACGGGTCGGTCTCGGTGTCACGATGACCGAGCAGGATATTCTGGAAGGCCGCATGATTATCGAGGTCGGCATTGCGGCGGTCCGCCCGGCAGAGTTCATTATCCTTAGATTCTCGCACAAGATGCAGGAAGCTTAGCCTATACCACGTGATGGAAGGAGATTATAACAATGGCAACTACTGTAAGTGATATTAAAACCAAGTATCCGCTGCCCGTTTACTACTACAGCGTCAAGATTGACGGACTCGACCCCATCGCCTTTAAAGAAGTTTCAGGCCTTACCATCGGGTATGAAGACCCGATAACCTATAAAGACGGCTTGAGTCACAAGGAAGGCGCCAAGTACATGCCCGGTCAACGCTCGCCGGTAGATATAACCATGAAGAAGGGTATCGTAAGGGGTGACAAGAAGCTCTTCGATTGGATAAATACCATTAATCTGAATACCGTGGTGAAGAAAGACGTCACCATATCCCTCATGGACGAGGGCGATGCCCCGGTGGTGTCATGGAAAGTCACCAACGCTTTCCCCAAGAAGATGGAAGCTCCGACATTCGATGCCACCAGCAATGATGTCGCCATCGAGAGCCTGGATTTAAGAGCGGATAGCCTTTCCATTGAGTACCACTAATCTCGCAGATCGCTGGGATTGTATAACGACCGGCTACGCTGTCAGCAGTAAAAGACAAGAGCAGGCAGCGTAGTCGGCCGCAACCGGGCAACTGGGGGAAATACTAAAGAAGGACATGATTATGGTAGGCAGTCTGGCATTACCGGAGCTCTCTCTCACCAAGAATCCGCCGGTGGGGTATTACTTTCAGGTGACTTTTTTTGCCGGGGGAGTTATACCGAATCCGCTGGATATTAGATTTCAGAAAGTCTCTGGAATAACAGCCACCGTGGATACAGAAACGTTGAACGAAGGCGGTGAAAATCTTTGTACGTATCATCTGCCGAAAGGAATAACCTACGAAAATCTGAAACTGGAAAGGGGCATGGTTATCGGCTCTCCTTTGAATATCGAATTCAACGCTGCGATGAGCCTTTTTCAGTTCGCGCCCAGCAACGTCATGGTAAGCCTGTTGAGTGAAAAAAGTCTCCCCATCGCTAACTGGCTTTTTCTGAAAGCATTTCCGGTCAAGTGGGCCGTATCCGACCTCGATGCAACAGCTAATGCAATTGTAGTAGATACAATGGAACTTGCCTTTACGCGTTTTCAAATTTTAAGGATTTAATGATGCCTATTGAAATTCGTGAATTAATCATCAGGGCAACCATTACCGGCGGAGCTGGGACAACTGAAGAAAGCTCTCAGGAAGACGGTGATACCACTGATGAAAAGGAAATTATCGCTGAGTGCGTCGAGCAGGTCTTAAAAATAATCGAGAGACAAAAGGAAAGGTAGTCTGACAAAGACAGGACAATACCTTGGTTACGATTAAACTGCAAAAATTGAAAATTTCAGCGTATTCGAGTGAAGGGCGGAGCGGCACGCCGCAGGGCGTTTTTGAGGCGATGTTCAATCCGCAGTCTTATTCGCTTAATTACGCAAATGTATATCAGAAGTTCCAGGGCATCGATACGGACGGGCGGGAAGCCCGCTATTCCTTAAGTAAACCGCAGAAGCTGTCGGTTACCCTGATCCTGGATAATACAGGAGCCATCAATTACGGCGTTGAACTTCTCGGCGGTGGCAAGGATATTTATAAGCAAGTGCAGCAGTTCCTGGAAATGACCTGCTACATGGATGAGGCGCTCCACCAGCCTAAGTATCTGAAGGTGGAGTGGGGAGACCTGAACTTCGATTGCCGGCTGGCATCGGTAGAAATTAAGTACACTCTTTTTAATCGCAGCGGCCAGCCGTTGCGCGCCGAACTGAATACGGAGTTCGAAGGCGATATACAGCCTTCCAAGCGCGTCCGAAAGGAGTCTGCCGACCTGACGCATATCAGGATGGTTTGCGGCAGCGACACCCTGCCGTTGCTGGCTGCCAGGGTTTATAACAATCCTTCCTATTACATCCAGATTGCCCTTACCAATAGGCTTAATAATTTTAGAAGACTGGAACCGGGGAAGACACTTACCTTTCCCCCTGTGGAGAAGTAAATAATGGGTGGAGTAATAACAGCCACGATATTGAGCGGCGGAACAAAGATGAGCACGGATTACGATCTCATCTCGATGGATATTATCAAGACAGTAAACAAAATTCCTTCCGCCAAACTGGTCTTGCTTGACGGAGATGCTACCAAAAAGAAATTCGAGATAAGCGATACCGGGTTTTTCGAACCGGGGAAAGAAATAGAAGTCAAATTGAGGTACGAGGGGGCACAGGGAAAAGCGGGACAGGACGCTACTGTTTTTAAGGGTATCGCCATCCGGCACGGCGTTCGGGCGAGTACGGACTCTTCGTTTCTTACAGTCGAACTGCGGGACGCCGCCATCAAGCTCACCGTCAGCCGTAAGAGCGCCGTTTTCAAGGACATGAAAGATGATGCCATCATTAAAAAGCTGATATCCGATGGTGGTCTGACAGCAGGGACTATCGCTGATACGACTTGCCAGCACAAAGAAATGATTCAATATTACTGCACTGATTGGGACTTCCTTTTGTCACGCGCCGATGTGAACGGGCAAATCGTCGTGGTAGATGACGGTAAAGTGAATTCCATGTCCCCGGAGGCCAGCGGACAGCCGACCACGACTTTCGAATATGGCGTTAGCGAGATCGGTGAATTCGAGATGGAAGCCGATATCCACAACCAGGTCAAAGCGGTCGAGAGCATCTGGTGGGATATAGCGGAGCAAAAGATAGCCGACCCCAAAGAGGCGGCATCGGTATCGCTAATCCAGGGCAACCTGGACGGGGGAAAGATGGCGGGTACCATCGCTGCTTTAAAAGATACACTTGTTCATCCTGTAGATGCCAATCCCGACGAGATGAAAGCATGGGCTGATGCCGGTATGGTGAAAAGCCGTGCATCGCTGCTGCGGGGTAGGATAAAAATCCCTGGAGATGCTTCCTTCAAACCGGGTGATGTTATTGAGATTAAAGGCATTGGCGAGTGTTTCAACGGCAAAACACTGGTAACCGGGGTACGCCACCAGGTGGGTACATCAGGCTGGCAGACCGATATACAGTTCGGCGTTTCCGCCGACTGGTTTTCACAGAATAATAACATTATTGATCCCCCCTCCGCCGGATTGCTGCCCGCTATTAACGGTCTGCATATCGGCGTGGTTGATACTTTTGAAAAAGACCCGGACGATAAATTGCGGGTAAAAGTGAAAGTCCCGGCTATCAACACGGCCGAGAACGCCGTCTGGGCGAGGCTGGCGACTCCTGACGGGGGTAATGCCCGGGGCATTTTTTTCCGTCCGGAACCAGGCGATGAGGTCGTTCTCGGCTTTTTTAATGATGACCCCCGGCAGCCTGTCATTCTCGGTTCGCTCTTCAGCCAGAAGAATGTTCTGCCGACCGGTTTCGAGATAACGGAGGATAATTTCCTCAAAGGACTGCTGACAAAGGAATCGCTGAAATTGTTGTTCGATGATGAAAACAAAATCATTGAAATCCAAACACCAGCCGGCAGTCTATTGCGGATATCAGATAAGGATAAAGGCATCCACCTTGAAGATGAAAACGGAAATAAAGTGACGACTGATGACAAGGGAATAAACACCGAGGACAAGAACGGTAATAAAGTTGTGAACGATGATAAGGGTATTACCTTAGAGGACAAGAACGGAAACAAAGTACTGATGAGCAGTAGTGGTATATCTCTCCAGGACAAGAATGGCAACAAGATAACCGGCGATAGCACCGGAATTACACTCCAGGCAGGGCAGAATATCAACATCAAGGGAGCGAATATAAAAATTGAAGGCTCACAGGTAGATATCAATTAAGAATGACGGCATATCCAGAATGAAAAAGGAGGAACCGATGCAAGGTGAGAGCGCTTATATAGGGACGGGTTGGAGTTTTCCTCCGGAATTCGGTGGCTCTGGCGAAGGTGTCGTTATGGTATCCGGGATCGAAAATATCACCCAGTCGATAATGTTGATACTATCGACCCGTCCCGGTGAACGACTCATGCACCCCGATTTCGGCTGCGACCTGAACCGGTTCGTTTTCGGGGAGATGAACGAGAGTCTGATATCCGGCGTGCGGTCAGCAGTCTCCGATGCCCTGCTGAAACACGAGCCGAGGATAAAAGTGAACGATGTGCTGGTTACCGAATCGGAAGACCGACCCGGCGTGCTGCTAGTGCATATTGACTATACCATCAGGACTACCAATTCTAGATTCAACATGGTATACCCGTTCTATGTTAATGAGGCTACCTCCCCTGATTTAAGTGCCGCCCGGGTATTATAGTGCTGCTATCGGTAAATATCGAGGATGATAATAGCGATGAACGAAAAAGGACAAATAGTGGCACGAGATGGTACAGGACAACACAGCAGGATGATGCCGGCATTAGAGCCGCAGTATGTATCTGTGGAGGAACGTTCGGATGAAGACCTGTTGAAATATGTCTGTGCTTATGCAAAAAAAATACGTTTCTTTAATGAAAAGAACGAGCCGGAAGGGAACTGGTCGTCACTCTTTAATGTATCCGGCGGAGCTGTCACTGACCCAAGTGAAGAAATACGCCTGATAACTCGATACATGAATGATTCAGGTTTTGTCGAAAAAAACTCCACACTTGCAAGAAACCTGGGCAAGCCCCATCTGGTATTATTACTCGCTTTTCTTCATCTGTTGCGTCACCCCCGTCAGCAGTTCCGTGATATTACGCGCCGGCACCTGGAGTATTACTATCGGGATGTTTTACATCTGGTGGCGAAAGCGATGGTTCCGGACAGTCTGTACGCAGTGTTTGAACTGGCAAAGGGTTATGATTCTTGCCATATCGGCAAAGGCACACTGCTCGATGCCGGTAAAGACAGCAGGGGTATCGATATCCGTTATGCTACCGATGAAGATATAGTCATTAACCGGGCGCGGTTAGCCAGTATCAAGACTATTTATGCCGGGAAATACCGAGGTCATGTCCACACTATCCACGCTGCATCTATTGCCGATGCAGAAAAAGGGAGGTTGGCAATTCCGCCCGGAACCAGGACGTTCGTCAATATGACAGGTGGAAACCAATTGAATACCGGTTTTGCAGTGACGAGTCCGCTCCTTTCGCTAAAAGAAGGTGAGAGGACGATAATAGTTACCCTGGCGGGAGGAGATGGAAGCCAGCTTCCCGAGCAATTCGCTGGGCTTGTACATGATTCTGCCTGCCCGTTCGAAATCAGTGTCAGTACAGGCAAAGACTGGCTGAAAGTCAATCGGCCGCGATTGGCAGCCGGTAACTTTATAAGAGGTAATACCGGCGATACCTATAATGAAAAAGAGTTACGGATTATTGCCGAATCGGGGAAGGACTCACCTGTGCAGTACATTGTGAACTGGCATGACTTTAATAACAGCCAAACGGGACGCTGTATTGTAGCTGACAACGGGACAGTCTATAAGATAACGGGCATTACCGGAGAAAAAGACCTCTGGGAAGTGACGCTGGTCCATATCGGCAGGGTAGAAAAAGCATCCAATTTTAAATGTTGTACTCTGCTTCAGAACACCTTGAGGTTCACGCTGCACCTTTACGTTTCCGCTCCGGCTATTACCGCCCCCGAATCTGACGGCTCATTCCACGACATAGCAAGCGCTTTTCCGTTTATCCGGTTTTTACTGAAGAATTCCACTCCGGAGACCTCATCGTCCAGTTACTATGAACAGTTCAGCAGGTTTGTACCTGAAAAAGCATTCATAGAGGTTGACGTCAAAGGAATACAGGACGTATTGCTGCGGAATGAGACTTTGGTGCTAAATACAAAAAAGCCCTTTGAACCATTCGGTAGCACCCCAAAAGTAGGAACAGGATTCTATATTGCTCATCGCGAACTGGCTGTAAAACGCCTTGATTCATTCGACTTGCATATAGAGTGGGCAAATCTACCGGCGGACTTCGAGGAATATTACAAGCCATATTTTCAATACGGTTCTACGCCTGCCCCAATCACCAATGACAGCTTTAACGCTCAATTAAAAATACTGCTCAATCAGGTATGGGTGCCCGTCGGGGAGGCCCAACAGTTATTCGGGGCATTGCTGGGGAAACCAGTATCCCTGCAATATAGTCGATTTGATTTAAAAGAATATTCAGCTATTCCCGCCGTAGAAATACCTATAAGCCAAGACCCGCTGGAAATGTCCCGCTGTTTTAAGCTGGAACTCGGCGAGCCGGATTTTCAGCAAAGCGCCTATCCGAAGGTTATTAACGAGGCGGCAACCATACAAGCCCGGAAAATCGTCGCCCTCACTTCAGTCAAACTCGACCAGGCACTGAAGCTGATGAAGTCTCCTCTAATTACCAAGGAGATAGGCGGACTTTTAATGCAGTTTTTTAGTGTAGTCAAGGCTACCGTTAAAAAAATAGGCGCTCTACTGAAAGTAGTCGAAAAAGAAGAAAAGGCAATCGCCAAAAAACTCAAGGACGCCAAAAAACAACTCGATAAACTCTCAAAGGAGGCAGGTGTCACTTTCAAGAAAAAGGAAGGTACCGATGTAGAAACAGAAATATCGGAAACTATTCCGCTGCCATATGTGCCGGTGATAAAGACGATATCGGCTGATTACACGTCTTCAGTCGAAATTGATATTTCCAATAGAGCCGGTATCGATGCATCGACCGAAATGACAGGTCGTTTGTTCCAACTCCATCCATTCGGGTATTTAGACCTGGATAATGTCGCTCAACCGGAACGTTGCCTGCTGCCCCGCTACGATGATGAAGGGTGCCTATACCTTGGTCTTTCGGAACTGAAACCACCCGCAAATATCTCCCTGCTTTACCGACCGGAGCAGGGAAAGATTGTCCACGAGTTAAAACCGGTAGATATCAGATGGAGCTACCTCTCCCGGAACCAATGGCTGGATTTCAAAAAACCCTCTATCCTGATAGACACGACGGATACTCTCCTTGCTACAGGTATTATTAGTTTCAGTGTGCCGGAGGAAACGAGCACAGAAAATACGATAATGCCTCCCGGATTGCACTGGCTACGTGCCGCAGCCAAGGAGAACCCGGGTGTTGTACCGGATATAATTGGAATCGAAACACAGGCGGCGATGGCCACGTTTCAAGATTTGGGTAATGCCCCGGACCACCTGGCCAAGCCCCTGGAAGCATTAGCTGTCAAAGGCCTGGTGCAGAAAAATCCGGCTATAAAATCGGTGACCCAGCCGTTCGATTCTTTCAACGGAAGGATGAAAGAAACCGGACAATCTTTCATGACTCGTGTTGCGGAACGGCTGCGCCACAAGCAGCGGGCACTTGCAGGTTGGGACTACGAACGTATTATCCTGGAAAATTTCCCCTCGGTGCAAAAAACTAAATGCCTCAATAAGGCGGAAATCATGCAACTGGAACCTAAACAGCGACCGGTTTCAGGGGGAGTAGTTATTGTAGTCGTGCCGGATATCAGGGCAGGACTGCCATCGTCTTCTCTCGAACCCGGTGTTCCCCTGCGTACGTTGAAAGAAATCACGGATTATTTAAAATCTTGTGCGCCTCCATTTGTACAACCGGAGGTACGCAATCCGAGGTATCGCCGGTTGCAGTACCGGATGACCATCGGGTTGGGGCTGGGGTATGATCCCGGCTATTATCTTGGCAGGTTGAACCAAGAACTGCGGGAGTTCCTATCTCCATGGGCTTACGGCAAGAGTGACGAAATATGCTTTTACACCGGTCGACAGGACTCTGCTTTGCTACGCTTTATCGAGACTAGAGAATACGTGGATTTTGTTGCTGATTTGAAGGTCGTAGAGCCGTTTGAAATGCAGCGAGATTCCAATTACTACCCCGGACCGGATGTTATCCTCGTCTCAGCGCCGGAGCATATCATCGACCGGGTACCCCCCGCGGGATACCGGGAAGAGGAATACACGGGTCTCGGCTATATGATTATCGGTACGGATTTTGATGTCAACCGACCGCAACGTCCGCAGGATAGCATCGGGAGGATGAGATTGGGTAAAGACTTTACCGTGAGAAAAACCCGGGAGCAGCAATCGGATGATTCCAGACAAGATCATGAAAAGGAGCATTGAAAATGGCAAAGAAAAAGACAAGAGACCAGCTTATGGAAAGGTTCCGCGAGGGTTCCCGACCCAGCGGAAATGACTTCGCCGATTTTATCGAGTCGGTGGTTAATTGCACCGATGACGGCATCGAAAAACCAGGCCCGCACGAACCTGTCAAGATTGCCGCTCGTGATAAGGATAGAAATATCCTGGACTTAGCTGACGTTGATGACAGTCTGGCATGGCGGCTTAGAATGGCCGGCGATACGGGCAATCCAGGATTGAACCTTGCCGATGCTTCCGGTAAAAGCCGGGTGTTTATCGAACAGGAGACGGGGAATTTTGGTATCGGCACAACAAGTCCTCAGGCAACACTGGATGTGCAAGGCACGGTAAAGGGAATCCCGGTAGTGGATTTTCAGAAGGTATCATGGTCTTTCACAAAACAAAAAGAGTCCACTAGAGAAATACACATCACCGTAAACTTTCCCGGTAGAGTCCTGAAAGCGGAAGCCATGCTTGGGAGCTGGCGGATGCAATACGAAAGGCGGGAACGCATCAACGCCATCGGAGTTGAAATCGCGTCCTGTAATATAACCGGAAGCAGTGTGGAACTGGTCGTGCGATGCACACTAAAAAATGCAGCCTGGTTTTTCACTGATTATTACCAGGGAAGCGGTGATGTTGTTGTTGTGGCGACCCTGGAGCGGGCGTTTCATGATGAGCCCGTGAATGCGGAAATTTCTCAAAAAACGGAGGATGAAAGATGATGGAAGCTCCGGTTATTTCCAATCGACCTCCAGACCAGCCGGGGATGGATTACGCGCTGCTCCGCCGGGAGGCAATCGATTTCATTGAAAAATTTAGTGGCGATTACTGGACAGATTACAATAACCATGATCCAGGCATTACCGTCCTGGAAACGCTCTGCTATGCCATCACGGACTTGAGCTATCGTCTCAACTTTAATATCAGTGATATCCTGGCGGAACCACCCGATGGTAAAAACAATGGTCAGCGTCAGTTTTTTACTGCCCGCGAGATACTGACTGTCAACTCGGTTACAATCGAGGATTTCCGCAAGCTGATTATCGATATCGATGGTGTTAGAAACGCCTGGCTAGAAATAGTGGAAGGACCATCGGGTACGAAAGGCTATTATGGCGTTTATATCGAACCGGAATACGGGACGGCGAACGATAATTCGGTTCTCGTGAAAAAGGTCAGGGCGAAGCTTCTCGCTCATCGCGATCTCTGCGAGGACTTCCTGGCGATTAGCGTTTTACCCCCGGAAAATATTAGGGTTAGAGCAGATGTATCAATTGAAAACGATGCTGATGCTACCGCTGTGCTCGCAGAAATTTACGCGCGATTGGCTGATTTTATCTCGCCGGTAGTACAGTTTCTTGATCGTAATGAGATGTTCACCCGCGGCTATGGCGCTGCAGAAATTTTTGATGGCCCGCCCCTGGAACATGGTTTTATAGATGTAAAAAATCTTCAAGAAGCGGAGAGGAAGACCCAGCTTCATGCTTCGGACCTTATACGCCTTCTTCAGGATATCCCCAAAGTCAAGACTGTGGAAAATCTTAATATGTCCGGGGCAACCGGGAAATGGCATGACTGGGTGCTGGATATCATACCCGGATATACTCCGCGGTGGGAAAAAGGCAACCTTATCAAGATTTTTAAGGGGAATATGTCCTGCTATATAGATGAGAAGAGGCTTGAACAAAATCAGTTATCTGCCGGCACGCAAATCATTAAAACTGTCGTAAAACAGGAGCTGGATTTTTTTCCACCTTCAGGGAACTACCGCAGCCTCGATGATTACGAGGCCATCCAGAATGAACTCCCGTTGAATTACGGTGTAGGCCATTTCGGGTTGCCGGAAGACGCGTCGCAACGGCGTAAAGCACAGGCTAACCAGCTAAGAGGTTACCTGATGCTGTTCGACCAGGTCTTGGCTAATTATCTGTCCCAGCTTGAGCACGTTAAAGACCTGTTTGCGCTGAATGATTATCCAGAAGCTTCGTACTTCTCTAATATGTTACCGGAAGATGTCGAGTCCAGGACAATCAGGAAATCCGGTTTTAATTCTAAAGAGGAAACGTTTATCGTCAAGTTGTTGAAGGAAAACAGCGAGGAAATCAATGATGCACTGGAACCTCTCGCCGGAGCGCGAAAGCGACATGAGAGCCTGGGTGGGGAATTACAGGAAATAATCGAGGAGCCTTATATTGCCTTGAATCGGAGTAATAGGTTCATCAATCACCAGTTAGCGCGATTCTCCGAGGAATTAGCCGATGTTTCTATACTTTATCGCGAAAGCGATGTATCAGGAAAATATCTTTCCGCCAAGCAGGAATTCCTCCAAAAATATCCGCTGGTAAGTACCGGTCGCTCCAGAGCGTTTGATTATTCTGATAAAAGCTCGGTCTGGGACTCTGATAATGTGTCCGGACTAGAACAACGTATCGCATTAAAACTCGGCATCAAAGATTTCAAGAGGAGGCGTCTTGCCGCGATAGAACAGGAGGGTTTTCATTTTATCGAGCATATTCTGCTTCTTGCAGTCAATAGAATAAGGGATGAAACAGCAACAGAAGAAGGTTCCGGTGATGCTGCTGGCTACCAGGACGATTATTCCTTTCAAGTAAGCTTTGTATTTCCGGACTGGATTGGTCGTTTTCGGGATGAAGCGTTCCGGCGGTTCGTAGAAGAAACGATATGGGCAGAAATCCCCGCTCATATCCATGCCAGCGTTCACTGGCGGAATATGGCGTATATCAAAGAATTTGAAAAATGGTACGAAATCTGGCAGCAGCAAAAAGCCGGTGAGTCATCAGAAGCCCCGGAAGCTGCCGAAAAGCTAATTGAGTTGCTGGGTATCGGCAGGGCGGAAAAATCATGAAAGATTAAACTAATGATGGAAACAGCAGAGATAGTAAACCGAAAAGCAAACACTAATAAGCAGCAAGAGACTATGGCGGGTGCCTTGGCACAGTATCCGGGTATTTCCCAATCTGCCGATATATTTGTTGATAACAGGGCTGATACGGTTTTGCAAATCGTTCTGCAACGGATGATTGACAGTGGTTCTCGTATGAATACTCAAGAGGCACTCCTCATGGAAACTGCAAATAATAGCAATCTCGCTGGAAGAAATAGTGTTATCCTTCAGCCTAAACAAATAGAAAACACCGGAAGCTTTCAATTAAAAAATGATAAAGAGCTTATTTCATATCAGTCTGCTACGCCGCCGGTCTTACAGCGTATTAAATGGGGGACGATAAGGCAGAAACGCTGGACCTATTTCTCTGATTCTGGTATGGATGCTTACGGCACCCACTGGACTTATCGCCTGGTAGATACGGACGCGGACAATCCCATAACAGTAATGAAACCTGATGATAATACGACGTTTTTCTGCCACGGCTTTACCTTCGGGGGCTATCGCGTGGAGGGTGGTCCGTATTCTATGGACGGAGCGTATGTTACCCGTGTATTAAGTGATGAGTATACAGAAGTCGATGTTCCGCAGGCAGGTAACGTAGTCGCTTTTTATGATAAAGAAGGCGTGAGTCACACCGGTATCGTCCACGGCATCGACATAGGGCAATCCGACCCGCGAGATGCCGTATCAATCATATCGAAGCTGGGAAGTAAAAGCTTGAGTGTTTTGCCGTTAAAAGAATTATTAAAAAAATATCCCGGCACCGTGAAGTATTACGGCAAAACGGGTGGCGGTGGAGAAGCCTGGCTGGAGGAATTAATGCCCCACCCGCTTCGTGGTGAGGATATAGAGAGGCGGCACCAGGGGATTAAAGAGATTGAAAGAGGCCTTAGCGAAGTCGATTTCCTCTTCAGGCTTTTTACCAAACTACTGGCCGGTATCAAACCGAGCTCGGAGGAAATGGAATTATATTATTCGATACGAGGCAGCAGGCTATAGAATAAGGAGATAGTAATGGCGTTGGATTACATAATAACCACTGGTAACTTCCTCCAAATAACTATGAACCCTCCGGAAACTTACCCGACCCTCACGGCTCCTATCCCTTTGGTGGGTTCAAGTTCCGATACTAAAGTAATGGCAATGGCGATATGCCTTGAAGGCGATGAAACACCAATCCTGCTGCTGGCACCCCAGCCGTATATCTCCCCAACCTATTACACTACGCCGGGCATGGGCACGGTAACGGTAAAGATACAGGACTCCAACAAGACAACCAAGACCAAGAACAGTGGGAAAGCCATTTTACTCAAGGGGCAGACCTTCCAGATAGATTTTGATGTCACCGTGCCGGCTATATACGTAAATGAAGCAACCGGTGTGCCGGTTCCGGATAGCGTTATGAAAAAAAGCGGCACCGCGCAATTCATCACCACCAATATGACTGTCAAGGCAGAATGAGGGAGATATTATATGAATACAGTAGAGGTATCAAATAAACCAAATCAGAGTGACGCAGTTGCCGATATAGTTTCTCTACAGAATAGCCACGGGCAAGGAATATTTGATTTTGTGGATAATCGTACCGGGGCAGTAGCACAAAGGAAACTTGATGCAATGATAAACAACAGCCCCCGGGTGGCTGCTCAACACATGCAAATAAATAACAATATCCCCGCGGATATGGCAGTAATCCAAAGGTTAACGGATATACGGTATGGCAATACACAGAATTTCCATTATGATTCACCCAACGCCGTTTTGCCGGGTAATAGAATGCTTTCACAAACGGCGTTTGCGACGTCTATGGAGTCTGATCTGGATGTAAATCAGCCGGTACGTGGGTCTGGACCAACAGAGGCAGTCGCCCCAACCCAGGCGAGGGCAGACACCGAACAGAAATATGGAGGAGCCTGGGTTTTGGGTCACCTGTTAAACGATGATTTGGGCGGTTTAGGCATACCGGCTAACCTGGCACCGATAACGAATGAAGCAAACATGGAACATTATCACGTTGTGGAAAGAAGAGTAAAAAACTTGCTGTACAGACAGCCAGGGGGTGGTAATTTCGACTTGCGAGGTGAAGGCTATCTTCAGTACCAGGTTAATGTGGATATAGTAAATCCTCCCTGGAATTCGGTACGCCCTGATGTTAATTACAGATGCCGTGTAAGGATACAGAATGATCAAGGACCGGGAATGGCTATGGCGCCAGATTGGGGTCCCTGGCAAGATTATACCGTCGAGTCCAGACATGATGATGCTGTAAATGTTCCTCCCGTGTGGGTAAGTGTCGGTCAATCTCTGCGACCAGGGGCACTTATTCGCGTACAACGAGTTTTAGTTGGGGATTATCCAGACGCAATGGTATTAGCAGCGGGTGCGCCCGGCTGGCGTGCAGGCGCTCAAGCCGCTCTGATACAGAATGCCGGAGCTGCTAATGCGCAGGTAATCGGATGGCAATTTTAAAATAATCCTAGGAAAAGCACGATTTAACCGGATATGGAGGCGGTCTATGAATACGGTAATGGATATATCAAGTAAACAGAATCAGAGCGATGTCATAGCTAATATCGTTTCTCGACAGAGAGGTAACAGGCAAGGAACACTGGAGTTCGTGGATAACCGCCAGGAAACTGTAGCCCAACGCAAATTGCAGGATATTTTGAACGAATACTACTATCCTGATAGGATTGTTCAGCCGGAAAATCCGCGGGGGTTATTATCTCTAAGCTCTGCTGTGGCGCAGCGTAAGGTAGAAAATTTTAACTCAACAGGTGATGATCTACTAGGGCCTTACAATTCGCTTTATGAAGGGCTGTGGAGACATAAAGCTGACCTTGCTATAAGCAAAAAAACGGATATTAAAAAATATTTGGCTTTATCTGGCCTTACCTATCATCGAAATAATGTGCAAAGAACGGAGGAGGTAACGGCCGATAAAATAAATACCAGCCGCCCCAACGGGAAGCCAGAAAGAACCAGCAAAGAAACCGGATTGATAGGGGGTTTTGCCAGAGACTCTCTGTTTTTAAACCGTGAATTTATAGAGAAGTTTGAAGGGGGACACCTGATAGCACATGCTCTCTGGGATAAAAACGACCCAAAAGTTGATTTAGCGGATAGTGCATTAAATGTCGTTGGCATGTCCAGGACGATGAACATCGGGATATATAAAGCAATAGAAAACGTGTTAATGAAGGATAGAGACGTAGAGGGTGTCAAGATAAAGGTGACTTACGGCCCGGACTTTAAAAAAACGGTTGATGCATGGGCCGAAGCTCTGGGGATTCCTGTTAACCCTTTTGGTGGAAAAGAAGAAGCTAACACAGTGACAGTGAATAACTGGGTACCGGAAAAAGTAGAACTAACCAACGCAATCATAAATTTGAGCCCAATATCACCAATATTAACTGAAGAGCCAGCCCGGTTTCAGCCTTTTTCTGATTTTATTAGTACCCCTCATGAGCTAAAAACCGTTTTAGAATCTCATGGTATATGGAACTGGATGGACCCAGATTTACAATTAAAAATATTGCTGCTTTCTTTCAGCAGTCCTCAACCAATATTTACCATAGGTACACGGTCATCTATGGGCGGGACGAGAAAAAGAAAAAGTAGGCCCACGAATCCACAGAAACGTCTCTGATAAAAACACCATCGGGAAAGGACATGCCTATGCTGGAAAACATTCAAAACGCTATAGAACTGGAAAATGAGCTTGCCTGGTTCCGCTATGTCCTGGAGGAGAGAATACGCATATATTTCAATCCGGACAGTACGGAAACGGTAATAGAAGTGCCCATGCCCTCTATTGATAACGGTACATGGTACGGTCGGTTTATCGACCGCTATAATTTTTCGCCGCCGGAACGCCTGGTATTGATGCTGGCGCTTGCTCCTGAAATCAAGCCCCAGTTGCTGGATATCTTCTTCACCCGTAATAAGCTGTTCGACCGCGGCTTTACCGAGTTCGGCGGTATCCAGGGCCAACGTCACGGCGGCTTTATCCCCACGGTACAGACCGCCCTGTTCATCCTCGCCGGTGAAGAAATAGAACCCTATCTTTCGTGCAGCCGGTTTTTCGAGCACGCACATCCTTTCAGTCGTGACGGCATCCTCGAACTCGATTCCACGAAGGATAACGAACCATTTACCAGCGTGCCGCTGCGTCTAAGTCGAGATACGTTCAGCCTGATCACACGTGGTCGCAACAGCGAGCCTGAATATAGCGAAAATTTCCCGGCGAAGAAACTGGAGACGCTAATGGACTGGGAAGACCTTGTCCTGCCGAAACAAATTATGGATGAGCTGTCAGAATTAATCGTCTGGATGAAACACGGCGAAGCGATACGGCATGATTGGAACCTGGAAAAGCGTATCAGGCCGGGATATACGGCACTGTTCTATGGTCCGCCGGGCACCGGAAAGACGTTGAGTGCCACCCTGCTGGGGAAGCAGGCGCAGCGTGCCGTTTACCGTATCGACCTTTCACAATTGGTATCCTCGCCAGTAATATGCGCGCTAACCTTGATGATGCCTTTATACGGAGATTCCAGTCCATCATCTACTTCCCTGTGCCGGAAAAGGAAGAGCGTTTGAAACTCTGGCAGAAAGCTTTCGGTCCTGTTGCGCGTCTGGAAGGAGAGATAAATATCCAGGAGATAGCTGAAAAATACGAACTCGCCGGAGGCGCTATCGTTAACGTCGTTAGATATTGCTCGCTAATGGCGGTTAACGAAGGAACCCAGATGATAAATAACCGTCATCTGGTTGCCGGTGTGAGGCGGGAATACAGCAAAGAAGGGAGGTTCCTCTAAAGAGGGATTGGAATGATGCAATATTTAGCCCATGATATTTCCAGGAATGGACAGAGTGAGGTTAGTGCCTCCGCCCGAGCATCCGGGAAGACCGCTAATACGGCTCGCTCCGGTATCGATGTCAGCCAGCGTATTGCCGAACAAAAAAAACGGCAGCGTAATGCCTTCGGTCCGGCGGTGCAGCGGAAAAGCAATATCGACGAAGCAACCAGGTATCGGACTGGTCAGTCAGCTTATACCAACCGGACTGGTTTGCCGGATGAAGTAAAAACTAATATGGAGGCTGGCTTTAAAACCGATTTTTCCGATGTCCGTATTCACACAAATTCACAAAGCGCCCTCAAAGTAAATGCCCGGGCTTTTACCCAGGGTAGCCACATACATTTTGCCCCCGGCCATTTCGACCCTGCGACTGGTCAGGGACGGCAAATTATCGGGCATGAGCTGGCGCATGTCATCCAACAGCAGCAGGGTCGCGTTCGCCCAACAGGTGCTGTAGCCGGAATACCGGTGAATGAAGACGCAGCATTGGAGAAGGAGGCGGACGTTATGGGGACAAAGTTGCATGTTAAAGGGAAGTAATAAACACGGAGGTCTCTGATATGGAAACCTTTGCGGGAAAATCTGGAAAACTAAGTAGCGACCAGGCTATTGCCGGTGCGGTCACTCAAAAGAAGGACAACAAGCAGGAGACTGCGGAATTTAAAGACAATCGGGCGGTCTCTTCCCAGGCAGGGTTGCAGTTTATGATTGGTGATAGTCCACGGGTGGCTGGTCAACGAAAAAGCACCCATCAAATAAAGGAGAACCAGATTCAAAGCAGGGAAAATGAAACGCGTATGGAATCTACTCAACTGGTTCAGCGGAAAAATAATGTCTCGAAACACATTATTCAGAGGTCGCCCCTCCCGGGCGGACACCCGGATTTTGATTATTTATATAGAAACCTCCGGTTCATATTGGCAGAAATTATGGATATTAGGGAGAACGGTGAACCGGCCAGCAAGAGAGGGGAATTGTTTTTAGGTATGAACTATAAAAGAAGAGCTGAAATGGTGTTTAGAGATATTTGGGCGGAAGCTGATGATTTCAGGCAGCTGGGTGGATGGTTGTTAGGAGAAATGGAGAGGATTGTCGGCAACGATGAAAAGCGTGAAGGGTACTTCAGGACTCGTATACATAGCCTGGTGACCCGCGGTGAAAAAGCAGCGATGAAAGGAATTGGGACTTCCTCTCTTGAAGAAAGTGGATTGGAATCTATGGAATTAGGACTGCCTGTCTTTAAAAGAAGGAGTGGGAAAGAACCGCTTGAATTAGGGGAGAAAGAGGAAGAGGAAGTCAAGACAGGAGTACAGATACCCCCGTGGATATTTAGTTTAGAAGATAAAGCGGTGCGGGCAGCTAGGATTGGGGGGTCGGGCGCTTGCGCATACTATTTATGCGATTTTCTACCGGAAAGACATGAAGCAAGGTTGGCTGTTGGAGCAGAACAGTTATTGTATCATTCCAGGTATTTCAATACAACTACTTGGGAAGGTAGGGTGAGGCGTATTAGTGAATTGATAGCCATGGCGGCTCAAAATACCGGAGCGACCGAGGTTCAAATTGTAGATAAAGTCCACGGTGCCATGTCCATTGAAGAGGGAGATGTCGCGGTTGTAAAAGGTCTGGGAAGGAAAACACCGGTTAAAACTATGTCAATGTCCACTTTTACAACGGCGCGTGAAGTCTATACCTTCATCATGAAGTATATCGGATATTAAGCATGCTCAAGCTTAATTCATACAAAAAGGGGGAGAATAACCCATAACTGGATAAAGAAAGCACCTTAACGCTTTTATTGCCGGATTACTTTAAACCCCCTGCTGTCGACTGTATCTCTATCGGGTGCGCTATAAAAGCGTAGGGTTCTCAAGAATATCATGACCACACCAAGGCACATCATCAAAAACCAGGTTTTAGAGCTGGTACTGCCGTCTCCGGCGACTGCCCACCGGGTACAGGATACAGTCAGCAGGATTTATCGGGAAAGTGTCGTCCCGGTCATCGAGTCGTGCTGCAACGAGGTCGGAAGCCCCAACGTCGTCCATCGGTTTGATTCTTTGTGTATTGATGTTGGCTCTATTCTCCTCGGCGAATTGGAAACGGAACTGCCCGCCAGGACGGAATCTAGGCTAATGGATTTATTGAAGGCAGAGACAGGATGCATGGAAAGCGAAGATATATCCGCAGGAATATGTGTGAAAGGCTTCCACGCAATACCCGAGCATGTCTCGCGGCTGAAACTATTCGAATATTTTATTGATACCGGTACTCTACCCTGGTGGGCGGACAAGATGGACTCCGGGGAAATCGAGGGCAATCTCAAGCGACTGGTGGCAGAATCGCCGGATGATTTAGCGGATATCGTTATTCGGTTGGTTTCCGATGCGGCCAAGCTTAAACGGCTGGTCTACCAGTTCCCTAACCGTGTCCTCCTGTCAGTAGCCGGGGCTATACTCCGGAAATTTCACCCCGTTTTTCGCCGGTTTCTTCCGGCTTTTATCGAAGCCTTTTTACTTGCTGATGTTGGGGTGAAATACTCGAGAAGTGAAAGCAGACTGGCGTTTTGGAGTGAAGTTTTCCCTTTTATCGTTGGTACGCCGCAGGAGCAGTCGGATTTAATCCGCTTTAGTGGTGAACTACTGATACGTCTCTCCCGGAGGTTCGGGGTAGCGTACAAAGAACTTACATGGGCCGTCAGACAAGCTGCCGAAAAATTCGGCGAAAACGGACTTCATATAAGTAAAGTGCTAGCAACTCTAGTATCCGATAATTCTTTCAATAGGCAAGTTCAGGGAGATATGTTACCAGAACTTCAGGCTGCAGCACAATCACCTGAAGGGCTTTCAAATAAAGTAAAAAACACAATACAGACACGTGAACAGCAAGAGTTAATCCGAAAACTGGAGTTTTTACTGGCTAAGACAAGAAAGAAACTGCGTGCGCGATGGAACAATCAAGAAGACGGATTGAAAGAAACCATGGATTCGCTTGAAAGGGCGATTAAATCATTTTTAAAGCTGATAAAGGCAGGAGATTTTATTGCCCGCCCGGCGAAGCAATCCGTCCGCAAATCAGAATCGCCTATTACCGAAAATAATCGGGTGCCTGCCACTCCTAAACGTGTTGCCCGAGAATCGACTGCAAAACATTCGCTTTTAGTGAATCAGCACCTTCAAAAACTGGAAAATATTACCAAAATATTATCCAGAAACGGGGATTCCTCTGAATACAAGGTCTGGTTTGAGGAGTTGATTAAAGGACTACGCTCGGTAGAACGCAGAATATTACCCGCTGAAAATATAAAAATATTGGAACGCCTGGAAGTACTGGTTCACAATCTGACGCAGAAGAAAAATTTTACCAAATCTGAAAAACACAGTGTCAAGAATAAAATTAAAGGAGAATCATTGGCGACGCCGGTTGAGATTTCCGGTGTAATGCCTGAAGATGGAAGCCTGTCACGAAATCTAAAATCATCGGGGAATGAACTGCTAATTAAAAATAGTGTTTCCAATTCAAAAATATACCCTGAAAAGAATGAACTTCAAAAGAAATATTCGACTGTACCAGGTAGGATGATCGGCACAAGCGCTGAAAGTGAAAACTTGCTCCGGCGAGCAGAATCAATAATTGCGGCACTTCAGCAGGATATTAACTCTAACTATCCTTATATACGGCAAGAAAAAACAACGTCGAATAACAGAAGGACTAAATCACGCAAGACACTGCTTCCTGGAGATAGGAGAAAAACAGAGTTATATACAAAATATGAAGAAATCCTAGGATTACTGGAGCAGTTTATATCATTACCATATCTCGAAAAAGAAGTGGCTTCACGGCTTGAAAGCGTAATCCGGGCTGTTTTTGAAAAAGAAATATTATCAGAAACTAAAAATCAAATCCGGGAATTACAGCATGAATTGAACGCAGCACTCCGATTAGCCCATCAAAATATCAGGATGAAAAAAGCTGTAAAGGTACGAAGTCAGGAATCGGAAAAGGCAATACCAGACTATACACCAACAATGAAACAATCGACCAGAAAAAACTCAAAGAAACAGGCCAAGCCATTAGAAAAAAACCTTATAGATGCCGATTTGCCGAATAGCGAACGCCGGGCCGAATTCACAAAAGTAAATAAAGGGGTAGCGATAAAAGGGATGGGAGCGAGGGTAAAAACGACAAACAATCTCACCGATTCCGATTTACATCGGACTGAATTAGAAAAAAATATCCAAGGAAGTAATAAATATAAAGTCACTACTATTAAGAAACGGAAATATCAGCCGGAACATCAATCGGATTCATCTAAAAAGTATATGTTAAATGACATGATTTCTGGCGTACCGGCGAATTCAGCGATGAAGTCAATACCTCGTGCAGCGGGTGATTTTGAAGGTGAAACACAAGGAATCACATCTCACGAAGTAGAGAAGGTGGGTGGATTTATTAAGGCGATGTATCATAGCAATATCGGGACAAGAGATGTGGAGCGGCGGTATTCTATTTCAAGCCGAAACGAATCGGTCGATGATTCCAAGGAGATTTATATCCAAAACACAGGATTGGTTATATTATGGCCTTTTCTAAACCGGTTTTTTGAAAGTGTCAACTTGGTGAAGGAAGGATTTTTTGTTAACTCCGAGGCAAGCGAAAGGGCAGTCCATCTGCTGCAATATATTGTCGATGGTTCTCTAGAAGCTCCCGAACATGAGTTGCCGCTTAATAAAGTCCTCTGCGGCAGGAGTCTGGCAGAGCCTGTCGCGCGTGATTTTGAAATATCTAAGAAAGAATCGCTGGAATCAGATAACCTTATCCAATCGGTTATCCAAAACTGGCCAGCATTGGGAAATATCTCCACCGAGGGTTTCCGTGTTGCGTTCCTCCAGCGCCGGGGATTATTAATACTCCGTAATGGTGATTGGCTGGTACAGGTGGAACGTCAGACGCATGATATTCTGCTTGATAAATTAGACTGGACAATTAATGTTATCAGGTTGCCGTGGCTGGATAATATCATTTTTACAGAATGGTGACTGGTAATAAAGCAGTTTTAAGCTATTCGATACCGATATTACCGGAACAGGTGACTATCGAAAAAGAAGGAGTTCTACCTACTGTACACTATGGTGGGCGGTAGAGGACTTGAACCACTGACCTCCGCGATGTCAACGCGGCGCTCTAACCAACTGAGCTAACCGCCCATAATACAATGTAATTCTACTAAATACACTTTTTACAGTCAATATTTGATATCAACTGGATGTAATTTGACGTCGGATATGATAAAATCTATGCACAGTATTGTAATTTATCGAATAAACTCGGTGTAACGTATGTGACTGTGACCAATATTTCCTGGAGAGCTATGGGAAAGTACAGGTGCAACGGATGGGAATTTTAAGAAGTATTGCCACGAGCTTTTTAAGCTTTATCCTTTTCCTAACGCTGACCATTTTCAGCGTTGCGTTTATGCTTCAAGGTACTGTCCTCAACTCAGATTTCGTTTCAGATCAAGTGGACAAAGTGCCTATATCCGATATCGCCCGGGATTTTGGTGATGAACTAATCAGCTCCGAGTTACCTCAAGATATGCCTTTTATGAAAGATGTTGCCTTAAATGTCGTTGAGAAACAGGAGCCATGGATAAAAGAACAATTGAAAGATGCTATCGACACCGGGTATGACTATCTACTGGGTGATACGGAAACGTTGAGAATCACCATTCCTCTATCGGAATTGAAAGAAAACCTTGGAGATAGTCTATGGGATGAAACACAAGCTTATCTACAGAAGGAGTTGGCCACTAAGTCTGAATCAGAAATATCGCGATATTTACAGGACATTATCCGGCAAATTCCTAAAGACATTTTACCCACAGATCTGGCAATTCTTCCTTCCGACTTGCGTAATCTTGCTATAGAACAATATTTAAGAGACTTTGCCGGGCAAAAACCTGTTTTCGGTCTCCCCCCTGAAATAACCGCCCCGGTTCAGGAAAGCGCCAGGGAGTATTTCGATCAGTACCTGAATGATTTCATCAAAGATATTCCCGATACTTATACTATTGACGAGGATACACTCGGTCACCAGACCATGGACGCATTATCTACTGCCAGGACGGTTGTTGACTATTTTCAAACATATTACCCTTGGATGATTGTCTTGATATTAGTCCTGGCGGCTTTGATTTTCGTGGCTAATATGAATATTAGAGCCACTGCCCGCGCTCTGGGAACCAACTTATGTATTTTCGGAGGTCTGGACCTGATAGGAATTATTGTAGTAAAAGTGATTTCGCCGTTTCACTTCTTAGTGGATGTTTTCGATATTCCCAGTACTCTATCCAACTGGATGGAAGGCGCGGCAAATGATGTTACTTCAGTAGCTTTGCCGTTGGCCATCGGTTTACTGGTGGTAGGCGTAGCTCTACTGGTAGTCTCTTTCATTATCAAACCGAGGGAGGCTTGATAAAATCCATGAATTTAAAAATAACTGTTTTCATTTTAATTCTACTCATAGTGATGGTCTCCGGCTGCTCTTTCTTGCAAACAACGGAAGGGGCTACCAGGAAGGCGGAACTAGCGGTATTGAACCAGGAATTAACAAAAGACCAAGAAGGCAATACAGTTGTTATAGTAACCGTCAAGAATATAAGTCAAATAACGATTGAACTTGCCCAGGTCAAGGTCAGTTTTTATGACTCGCAAAAGAATTTTATAGATAGCTCTACAGATAGTGTGCTGAACCTTAAGCCGGATGACTCCTGGGACTTTTCCATCCGTTGCTGGGGGTCATGCCAGGACGTCAAGAGCTATGAAATAGAGGTCATGGCGGGGACGAGTTCAGGAGGCCTTTAGTTCAGGAGAACAGGCAAAGTAAAATAGTGCTACTATCTTTTTTCGTCCCTATATTTCCTCTTTAACCACCACCCCACCCCTCCCAACATAAGCGCCATTAACGCCGTTCCCCCCGCGCAGAAGAGCGCGGCATCAAACCAGAAGCCCTGCGGGAAAAGCATAATGAGGTAGTCCGTCGCCGGGTTCAATTGCCAGAAATCGTTGGCGAAGCTAAAAAGATGGAATTGTAGAAAAAACTGGTCGAAGTCCCAAATAATCATGATGCCCACCGCCGCCATCAGCACTAGCGTTATCCCCCCTCCGCCCAGTAGTCCCCACCCCAGCCGCCGCTTATCCCGCCACCAGAAAAGGGCAACACCGGCATAAATCAAAACATAAGCCCCTGTCCCTATCAGGAGCTTGTAAACCAGCTGGAATATTGCTTTTACGTCTTTAAGATGCGCCACCTCACGCTGGTTGAAAACGGTAAAAGGGTGTCCATCCTTTATAACGGTGATATTGAAAGTCTCATCGCCGGAGTTCCAGTAGCCGATTAGTCCGCGCGCCACCTTCTCCATCTCCACCGGCGCGAGTCCCGTCACCTGGCTGACATCGTATTTATTAAAGCCGTACTCGTAAAGCCAGATACAGTTGGCGGCCGCGCTGACACTGGCGGTAAATAGCATCACCGGCAGACACAGGCTGAAAAGCCATCGAGCGGTAATTTTTACGATTTTCATTTTAAAATCATAGTCGAATATGTTAGCCTTAAGTCTCTTAATAATACTCCAAAAAACCCGCCCTGTGCTATAATAATTAATAATTTAAACCTTTCTCTAGGGGTATCATGTTTACTCATCTCCACGTTCATACCGAATATAGCCTGCTTGATGGGATGTGCTCTATTCCCAAGCTGGTCGCCCGCGCTAAAGAACTCGGCATGGATTGCCTGGCGATAACCGACCACGGTGTAATGCACGGTGCTATCGAGTTCTACCAGACAGCCAAAGAAGCCGGCATCAAGCCGATTATCGGCTGTGAAATTTATATAGCCCCGGGCAGTCGCTTCAGCAAAAATACCGGTGATAGGAACAACTATCACCTTGTTCTCCTTGCTAAAAACCAGACCGGTTATCAAAATCTGATTCAGCTCACCACCAAGGCACATCTGGAAGGATTTTACTATAGACCCAGGGTGGATAAAGAGCTTCTGGAGCAGTATCATGAAGGACTTATTGCCCTTAGTGCTTGCAACTCCGGTGAGCTTAGCCAGTTGATACTGAATGGACGTTACGCCGAAGCGAAACAAGTTGCCTTATGGTATCAACAGACTTTCGGGGATTTTTACCTGGAAATCATGAGGCACCCCATTCCGGAGCTGGAAGCCGCAAATAAGTATCTGGTTGAGATGGGTAAAGAGCTAAATATACCTATCGTTGCTACCAACGATACCCATTACGTAAAAAAGGAAGACGCCTCCGCACACGCTATTTTGCTCTGCATCGGCACGAACACGACTATCCACGATGAAAAACGCATGAAAATGGCGGGTGATTTTTTCTACCTTAAAAGCCCGGAAGAAATGGCGGAGCTTTACAAAGATATTCCGCAGGCGTTGGAAAATACCGAGCGTATCGCGGCAATGTGCGACCTGGAGATGGAGTTCGGGCGGCTGCACCTGCCGGAAATCGGTATCCCCGAGGGCAAGACCGCCGATAAGTTCCTGTCCGACCTCTGTTACGAAAATTTACAGCAATATTACCCCGACCCCACCCCGGAAATTAAAAAACGCCTCGAATATGAACTTGATGTCATACGGACGACCAATTTCGCCAACTATATTCTGGTTGTATGGGATATCATTTCTTTCGCCAAGAGGCGGAATATTCTTTTCGGGGTGCGGGGCAGCGCCGCTTCCAGTATCGTTTTACACTGTCTCGGCATAACTCCTCTAGACCCTCTGGAACACGGCATGATATTCGAACGCTTCCTTAACATCGAACGCAAAGAAATGCCGGACGTCGATATGGACTTTCAGGACGACCGCCGTGATGAGGTTATCGGCTATGTCACGCAGAAGTATGGCCAGGACCACGTCGCTCAGATTATTACCTTCGGTACGCTTGGAGCCAGGGCGGCTATCCGCGATGTCGGCAGGGCTTTGGGCATGCCCTACGGTGATGTCGACCGGGTGGCGCGACTGGTGCCCGGTATGCCCGGCATGACCCTAACAAGAGCGATGGACGAGAACCATGAGCTTAAAAGTATTTATCAGGAAGACGAAATCGTCCGTAATCTGGTTAATACAGCGCGACGGGTAGAGGGAGTGTCCCGACATGCCAGTACTCATGCGGCGGGCGTCGTTATCTCCAAGGAACCACTGACAAAATATGTTCCGCTCCAGCGTTCTGCTAAAACGGATAATCAGGAAGCTGTCATGACCCAGTTTTCCATGAATGATATCGCCCGCATCGGGTTGCTCAAGATGGACTTCCTCGGCTTGGCTAATCTGACTATTCTCGGTAAAGCGAGGGACATTATCAAAGAAAAACACGGCATCGATATCGATTTGTATAAGCTGCCGATGGATGACAAAAAGACCTATGATTTGCTGGCATCTGGTGAAACAGCGGGTGTCTTTCAGCTGGAAGGCTCCGGCATGCGGCGCTATATTAAGGAACTCAAACCTTCCGTCTTCAGCGATATCGCCGCTATGGTAGCGCTTTACCGCCCCGGGCCTATGGAGCACATTCCCCGCTTTATCGATGCTAAACACGGCCGCCAGCCGATACGATATCCCCACCCCGCCCTGGAAAATATCCTTAAAGAGACTTACGGCGTTATCGTTTATCAGGAGCAGGTGCTGCTGATTGTCCAGGAGTTCGCCGGCTACAGCCTGGGACAGGCGGATATTTTCCGCAAGGCAATGGGCAAAAAGATTGCTGAAACTATGAAGAAGGAAAAACGTGCCTTTATCAGCGGCGCTAAAAAGAAGGAGTTTACCTCTGAGCTGGCGGAAGAGGTCTTTGCCCTAATTGAGCCTTTTACCGGCTATGCGTTTAATAAGGCACATGCCTGGTGCTATGCCTTGATTGCTTACCAGACGGCATATCTCAAGGCCAATTACACAGCAGAATATATCAATGCCTTTTTAACCATCCATGTCGGGGAACTGGAAAAGACCGCCAGCGCGATATCAGAATGCCGCCGACTTAATATCAATGTTTTGCCTCCGGACATTAACAATAGTCAACTGGATTTTTCCATAGAAGAAAACGGTGCCGAGCAACCATCTATTCGCTTTGGACTCGGCGCTGTCAAAAACGTTGGTCCCGGGGCGATTGAGCCCTTAGTCAACGAACGTAATAAAAACGGAGTATTTAAATCGGTCGAAGACCTTTGCCGTCGCGCCAACCTGCAGGCAGTTAACCGGCGGGTCATGGAAAGCCTGATAAAAGCCGGTGCTCTAGACTGCTTGGGAAATCGGGGGACTCTCCTCAATAGTGTCGCCCGTATTTTAGCCTTGGCACAGCGCGAGCAACGACTCCGCGAAACGGGGCAGACCACGATGTTCGACCTTTTCGGAGAATCGACCCCAGTGCCCCTTCCCGAGTTGGAACTTGCGCCATCGGAAGTTACCGATAGAGAGAAAGCCTTCTGGGAGAAAGAACTGCTGGGTGTCAGCTTCTCGGAAAAACCTTTCAGTCCTGTTTTCAGTAACGCCACCCCCAACACCAAATTCTGTGAAGAAATCAATGTGGAACTCGATGGACAAACTGTGGTGTTAGCCGGCAGAGTCGTTCTGGCGCGGTATCTCCTGACCAAGGACGGGCGTTCTTTTGCTAATGCTATTCTTGAAGATTTCAGCGGGCAGGTAGAGGTAATGGTTTGGCCCAAGGTCTATGCTGATACTGATGAACTCTGGAAGGAAGGCAACGAGCTTATTATCCAGGGCAGGGTAAGGGTACGTGAGGAAAGGGCACAGATAAGCTGTGATAGCGTTCGTCTTTACCAGCCCCCCCAGGAAGGGGAAGAGCCGGTCACCAGGACGGTACCTGTAAAGCAGGATGTCTCGGTGGAGAATCCGGTTGACGCACCTGCTGCCAGACATCTCTTGCACATTAATATCAAGCAGACTGATGACGAAGGAGCAGATATAGCGCTACTGGGTAAAATCGTTTCTATCCTGAAAACTTACATCGGCCATGATGAAGTGCAGTTGAATGTAATCAACGGAAGCGGTGCTGTTCCACTCAAGATGCCCGGTCTGCAGACCGGCTGTTGTCCCGAGCTTGAGCAGCGTCTGGTCGATTTGGTGGGAGAGGCGGGGCTTAAAGTTGAAAGGCTTTAGTGATATACTGGAATTGAATTAGGAATATCACTATGAAAGCATCGTTTAAACTTTTCCGTATTGCCGGGATAACCATCGGCATCCATTATACCTGGATATTTGCGTTAATATTCTTCAGCTGGACGCTGGCTATGGTTTATTTCCCGGTGTCATACCCCGGCTGGAGCACAGCTGCCTACTGGCTAACGGGTATCATCGCAGCGCTGCTCATTTTCGTTTCGGTTTTGTTACACGAACTGGCTCATTCGCTAGTCGCTAATGCTAGGGGTATTCCGGTTCACAGCATTACGCTTTTTCTTCTCGGCGGCGCCAGCAATCTGGAAGAAGAGCCGCAAAAGCCGGCCGCAGAGTTTGCGATGGCTATCGTGGGACCTACGACCAGTCTTGTGATAGCGGTTATTTTCTGGGGACTCTCCAGGCTGCCCGGAGATGCTACCACCCCGCTCGCAGCTATATTGAGTTACATGGCTATCATCAATATGTATCTGGGCATCTTTAATCTATTGCCCGGATTTCCTCTGGATGGAGGACGTGTGCTGCGTTCTATCATCTGGGGCTCGACGGGCAATCTAGCCCGAGCGACCGATATTGCCGGGATGGTGGGGCAAATCTTCGGATGGATTTTTATCGGGCTGGGGCTTTTCCTGATGATATCCGTCAGCTTCGTGAGCGGTCTGTGGATAGCGTTTATCGGATGGTTTCTCAATAGCTCCGCCGATGCCAGTCGCAAGGAAATCACGCTGCGGGAACGATTGAGTCACGTTAAGGTAAGAGAATTGATGAAACCCGATATCAGTACCATATCGCCCGAGGCAACGGTAGGCGAATTGGTCAGGGATATCTTCCGAAAACAACAGGGCAGGGCAGTCCCTGTCTGTCGGGACGGTCAGCTTGTCGGTATTGCTACTATTACCGATGTAAAAAAAATATCGCAGGATAAGTGGACGGTCACTCCCGTAAGTCAGATAATGACCGTCGAACCGCTATACACGGTATCTCCGGAAGATAATTTGCACGCGGCACTGGCGATGATTGCCAAAAACGATATCAACCAGGTGCTTATTATTGACCAGGGAAAATGCGGCGGGCTTTTGAGCCGCGCTGATATCATCCGTCTTATCCAGATGAACCGTGAGTTGGGTTTAAAATAAGGACACAGTTCCCGGAAAGCTTGACGGTTATTTTTTCGGCTCGTCCAGCGCTTCCGTAATATCTTTAGCCATTTTCAAGAACAACTTGCGTAATCGCTTCATGACTTCTTCGGCGGCTTGTTCACCAGCATTTCTAGCGTCTTCGGCAGCTCTCCGGGCGTCTGCGGCAGCGTCTTGTATATCGTCTAGGATCTCTGGGAGTGGTTTGCTAAAAATTGGATTTCTGTCGGTAACCTTATCGGCCATATAGTCTCCTTTTATATAACTTCAATCTGCTTTAATGCTCATTATAACATAAATAATCCTCTGGAAATGTATCATTTTTAATGCTACAATACGGTCGAATATAAAAGAGTAAAAAAATGGAAAAAGCAGAGAGACTGTCACCGGATACCTATCAAGGGCACCGGAAAAGACTGCGAGAAAAATTTCTGAAGTCCGGATTAAGCGGCTTCCACGACTATGAAATCGTGGAACTGCTGTTTAGCCTGGGCACGCCGCGTAAAGACTGCAAGCAGTCAGCCAAGGAAGCTATCAAGAGGTTTCAGACGCTACGCGGCGTTCTGGAAGCCCCGGCTGAAGAACTGCAGCAGATAAAAGGGATTGGCGCCCATAGTACGTTCGGTATCAAGCTGGTGCAAGAGGTTGCCCGCGAGTTCCTGCATTCAAAAATGCTGGAGAAACCTTTTTACCGCTCTTCACAGGAGGTTTTCGATTATCTCTACCATTCCATGCGCGGTCTGAAAAAAGAGGTCTTTAAGGTTATCTACTTAAGCAGCCAGAATCAGATAATTAATACCGTAAACCTTTCGGAAGGGACCATCAATAGCAGTTCTGTATCCTCCCGCGAAATTATCGAGGGAGCTATTAAAAGTAATGCAGCCGCCCTGATTTTCGTTCATAACCATCCCTCGGGAGCTGTTGAACCAAGTTCCAGCGATAAAGGTTTAACCCGTGAACTAGTCTATGCCGGCAGAATTATGCGCCTTAAGGTGCTCGACCATATTATTATCGGGGAGAATAAATATTTTAGCTTTGCCGGAGAAGGCTTAATTGAGGAATACGAGACAGATTTTCTGAACCAGATGTTAAGGGGTACCGCTGAAGCCAGAAAAAGATTCTACAAAACTAACATTTCCGGTGATAAGAAATACTAGGCTGTTATAAAAGCTTATCTAACCCCACATTTTCCAGCACAAGCAGGCGTTTTTTCATTTCCAGCCCCCCGCTAAATCCCCCCAATTTATCATCGCTTTTAAGCACCCGGTGACACGGTATGATTATCGGCAGCGTATTTTTTGCAAGGGCCTGTCCCACCGCTTGGGCCGCACCCGGTTTACCCGAATATTGGGCTACCCAGGCATAGCTTCTTGTCTGTCCGTAGGGGATTTGTCGTGTTGCCTCCCAGACATTGCGTTGAAAATCCGTAGCTTTATTCAAATCAAGTTTATCCGGGAAATTTACGCGGCGACCGGTGAAGTAAAGCTGGAATCGTTGTATCAGGTCTCTAAAATTATTTTTTGAAAGAATCGCTTGGGCGGTATCAATTCCAAGCGAGGCAAGCGCTTGTTTTTGTGATGGATACGGCAGGGTAGTACGTCGCACTCCGCCTGATGACCCCAATATCCCCACCCAGCCCGCTGCTGTATTAAAGATGACATAATATAACTGCTGCCGCATTATTTGAATTCCGGCTCGATGAGTCCGTAATCGCCGTCTTTACGCCGATAAAGAAGACGTATATCACTGGCGTCGGCATCGTAAAACAGGAAAAAGTCGTGACCGAGTTGCTCCATCTGTGAAATGGCTTCTTCCAGTTCCATCGGTTCAATGACGAAACGTTTGGTCTTGACTACCTTCCTCGTAGTCTTTTCTGTTTCCTGCTGATTGAACTTGCCTCGGGCAAGCGGATTACCCCTCCCCCGGTCATAAAGCTTGCCTTTGTGCTTTTCCAGTTGCCGCGTGAGGATAGCAGCTACTTTATCAGTAGCTTTGAACTGGTCTTCGGCTCTTTCTTCAGCGTGAAACAGCGACCTGCCCACACCGCTGTTGACAGTAGCTCTCATCAAGAAGCGTTGGTCTTTCGACTTTGTATCTTCCTCGGATATTTCTATCTTGATGTCTAAAATCTCGGGCAGGTGCTTCTTGAGTTTATTGAATTTACGCTCGATATAGATGTGAGTGTCCGGTTTTATTTCCGTATTGTTCCCGGTAATTTGTAACTCCATCTTGCCACGCTCCTGTAAGTATCCTATTTTCTATGTTTATTCTCTAAATTTCCAGAGCTAACACTAGACCCCAGACACTGGCAGCGCCAGCGGTCTTTAGCACTCCGGCGCAGGTGTTCAGGGTAGCTCCGGAGGTTGAAACATCATCGATTAATATTACCTGTTTGCCTTCCAGCTGCTTGTTGATGCAGGTGAAGGCATCGGCAATATTTTTCCGCCGCTCTGCGGCGCTTGATGTTCTTACCTGTGGCGGTGTATGAGTTTGTCGCTTCAGGCAGTCTTCAATCACAGGCAGTCTACTCATTCGACCCAGTTCACGGGATAATAGTGAAGATTGATTGAAACCACGCTCATTTAGTCGTTTTTTATGTATCGGCACTGGCACCAGTGTATTACCAGGAAGGGGATTATCTTTAAGGTAACTGTAAAGGAAACTGGCTAATAGAGGCGTTATTGCTTTAAGATTACGATATTTAAGCTCATGAATAGCCTTGCGTATCATGCCCTGGAATAAAAACGGTGAACGGATGCCGTCTATCTCTATCGGACCTTCAATACATCCGGGGCACGTATTATCAATAGTCAGCGGGCGTCCGCACTTTAAGCAAATCGGGGGGGAAATCAGCGGCAATTGTTGTTGACAGGAGCTGCAAATATATTTGCCTTCCCTGCCACAGCCGATACACCATGGTGGGAAGAGTAAATCAAGTGCTACCCTCTTCAGCTTGGTTATTGGAGGAAGCACATCTGCCATCCGTAATTATTAATTACTATTGCAACTTGCTTTATTTCAGCGAGCGCGTGAGTTGTGCAGAGTGCCGCTCATTATAGGCTCATCTCTATAGACATCACCGTTCCTGATTTTTAGATTGAAACCGCAATCAGGATTGGTACAAACCCAGGCTTTAAATTGAATGGATGCTCCCTGACTGCCGAAATCGGATAATGGCACGAGGTCACCGGTGCTGCATTTCTGACATTTAGGAAAATTGAACTGTTCCATGGGGTCCTCCTCCCAACCGAAAATATAAAATAGACCTATTAAGTATACCTTGATATCATGCGTTTTAGCAAGTGGCTTTGTTCATTACTGTTGGTAAAAAGAAGGGAAGTGCACTATGCATTACTATTGTCACTTCCCACTAGCTGTTTTAAATATTTGCTTTTATTATTTATGGTGCAATTTTCCGGTTTTATTCTGTAAAATGCTTGGATATGCGTTCGATTGATTTCACTTCGTCTTCCTGCTTTTGCTCTACCTTCTGGACCGCTTCCGTTGTTTTATTCTGGCTTTCAATCAGACCGGAAACACTGCCCCCTAATTTTTCGATATTGGTTCCCAAATTATCGATATTCTGGTTGAGTCCTTTTAAATCCTGGCTAAGTGAGGCTGAATACTGGTTCATATTTCTAATGTCCTGACCGAGGGCGCTTAAACTCAACGTCAGAGATTTTATATCCAGACTCAAGCTTTTCGCGCTGTCACTGAAGACTTTGGTATCTTGTTCCAGAGACTTAAATCCTTTATGAATGCCTCTTAAATAGTACCAGGCAACCACGAGTACCCCGATTAGAACCAAAACTCCTAGTCCGATAATTCCGGCAGTAACATTCTCGACCGTGAAATCCATATTTGCCTCCTTTTAGCTTTGCCTATCGACCAGCCGATTTCATATTCTTTTCGAATATTAGCAGAAATGAAACTGGCAATTAATATATTTTCCCTTTCTGGTATAGTATCACGGAGGCTGACATAAAATCAATAGAATAGGAGTTAAAATTACCGGATCTACTCCTTTTGTTTGCCGTCAGCATTAATAAAAATCATCTTATCCCGCAGTTCTTCAGACACCAGCTTTTTCAGGGCGGTCTCGGTCAGCTTGGGAGCGTACTGGCACTGGATAAAGAGGAAAGGCCGGCGTACTTTAAGTATCCGGAAAGGAGCATGGACGAATTTTGCCGGTACCCATATCATCGTGGATTCGGTGATGATGTGGCTCTCCATCTCCGGCCCCATGCACATTTCCATGTCCGCCCCAAGGTCTCTGGGATTGCTTGGGTCGGTACCGAGGGCTACTAGCAGTTCCGGGTCTTGATGGATATGAGGGCCGTGACCGGGGCCTTTTGTCGCTTCCTCGCCCATGAGCATTACAGAAAAGTATTTGCTGCCCTCGATAATATCGTTATCGGTATAGGCAACCATTGACGGCATCCGCCCGAAGCCCTTTTTCCGTTGTTCCTCTGGTAACTCATGGAGAAAGTATTTACTATATTTCATTTTTGCCATTTACTATATCCTCCTGATGAACAGTAATATTACATGATGGTCCGTATTTAACTAGGGTTATATGATTATGACAAAGGTTGTCTGGAATTCCAACGATTGGTGTTATCCCTTTACGATGGCTTTTGCCGGACACCACCATTCGAAGGAAAAGCACTCGTCGCATTCGGTGCATTTCTTGGGGTTTATCCTCGTTGTGTAGAGTATTAGCCCGTCATCCTCTTTTACCTTTTTATCCACTACGAAAGCTTTTTCAGGGCACCCTTGCGTAACGCAAAGCCCGCATTTTAGACATTTCTTCGTATCAATCTTGTAAGCCACTTTATCCTCCATTACACTATTTATATACCGATGCGTATTAGTCAAATCATTATCTCTGGGTACTTGTCATCCTGCCACATCGACCAGCCCATTCTTTCTCGGGCTTCCTTAGGCAGGATTTGCCGGTAGGACTTTTCCGTATGTACCGGTCCTTGATTGAACTCCATGAATATCCACGGTCGGTGGCAGGTTATAGGTTTCCAGGGGGCGTGGATGAAGTTCGGAGGAATCCAGATGCAGCAGGTGCGGGTAATGTGGTGCTCTTCCAATTCCGGCCCCAGGTACATTACCACCTCCGCTCCCAGGTCCATCGGGTTTTCAGGGTCGGTGCCGATGTGGAAAAGAAGTTCAGCATCTTTATGGATGTGCGGCGGATGCCCGGCATATGGGAATTCCCACTCCGGCTGCTGCCCGAAGCCTGGCATTATCCAGTGTATTAAGTAAAAGTTACTGCCTTTCGCCAGGTTGTTATCCAGATATGCCATCACCGGGCGGCGCTCTTTAGGGAACATCTTGGGG
>Ga0154618_124_pt1 | contig 56860 bp, 53 predicted proteins | sample Rifle2008BG13ft_FD_116047 | JGI IMG/M metagenome (GOLD analysis project Ga0154618, IMG submission 116047) | Chloroflexi bacterium RBG_13_51_52 | reverse complement strand
ATAGTCCACATGTCTACCGATTTGCCCGCGGAGTTGAGGGAAGAATTCGGTGAAGAGAGAGTTAGGGTCACTCCTATCTCGGAGTCAGCCTTCGTCGGCGCTTCAATTGGACTGGCAGGCTCGGGATACCGGGCGATAGCGGATATTCGTATGGCTACATTCGGTTTCGTGGCGATGGACCAGATGGTAAATCAGGCAGCCAAGATAACCTATATGTTCGGCGGGCAGTCTACCTTTCCCATATTAATACGGATGTCAATAGGGGCGGGCATGTCTTTTGCAGCGCAGCATTCGATATGCCCTTATTCCATGTATATGAACGTGCCGGGATTAAAAATCATTCTTCCTTCTACTGCCTATGACATTAAAGGCCTGTTAAAGACTGCGCTCAGGGATAATAATCCCGTGATTTCATTTGAGCATACCTTATTGGGACCGGTGGTCGATGACGTGCCGGATGAGGATTATACTATTCCGTTCGGCAGGGCGGATATAAAAAAAGCGGGTTCCGATGTAACCGTGGTAGCCCTATCACGCATGGTACATGAGAGCCTGGCGGTGGCGGGAGAAATGGAAAAACAGGGAATATCTGTTGAGGTCATCGACCCGCGGACGCTGGTTCCGCTGGATAAAGAAACGATAAGAAATTCCGTGGCTAAAACAGGACGATTGGTTGTCGTGGATGAAGCCTGCCAGACATGCAGTGCGGCTTCGGAAATTATCTCTTTAGTTACCGAGGATGATAAAACGTTCGGTCGGTTGAAATCGCCTCCGAAACGTGTCTGCGGTCTTGATACCCCTATTCCTTACAGCCCTCCGATGGAGCATTTTGTCTTGCCTGACCGGGAGAAAATCAAGGCTGCTATTAAGCAGGTCTTGTGAACACGAGAGAATTGTTGACTAAATTGGGATTATTTTATGCTTTGGTCAGTAAAAGTACGATTCCTACCACTATGAGTATAACGCCCAGAATAAGTACGGCGAGTTTCAGTTTCATACTGTCTCCTTTTCCGACTTTTTATAAAGCGGGGTGTTGAATATAATAATATCGCTAATTTGTTTTGTCAAGGAATTCCAGAGTATGCGTTGAATATATCTCGTGTTTGACACCGAAACAAACTCATTAGTAGAATTAAAGTATATCTAAGTTTATTTGGTGAAAGGAGATAACTATGGCTGGTGGATACATGGGAAAAATATTATGGGTGAATCTTTCCACGGGAAAGATTAAAGAAGAGAAACCAAAGAAAAGCCTTTACAAAGACTATATCGGTGGTTATGGTCTCGGGGCAAGGATTCTTTACGACCGCATGAAGCCCGGAGCGGATCCGTTGGGACCGGATAATATACTTGGACTGGTCACCGGCCCATTTACCGGTACACCGATTCCTTCCGGCGCCCGTTACGCCGCCGTGGCGAAATCACCGCTTACCGGAGGATGGGGAGATGCTAACTCGGGGGGATTCTTCGGTCCTTACCTCAAGTTTTCCGGTTATGATGGGGTTTTCTTTACGGGCGCATCGCGGAAGCCAGTTTATCTGCTCATTGATGAGGGTAAAGCGGAACTGAAAGATGCCAGCCATCTCTGGGGAAAAGATGCTTATGAAACTGAGAGTACTCTGGAAGCGGAATACGGCAAGCAGAGCCGCGTTGCCTGTATCGGCCCGGCCGGAGAAAAGTTGTCGCTTATATCAGCTATTATGACGGATAAAGGCTCGGCGGCTGGACGCTCCGGCTTGGGAGCGGTCATGGGTTCCAAGAAATTAAAGGCGGTAGTGGCGAGGGGTACCATGCCGGTACCCATAGCGGATAAAGAGACCGCTGAGAGATTGAGAAAAGAACACGTGAAATCACTCCAAACCCCCGGTCCTATGAATTTGGAGGGATTACATAGATTCGGCACCTCTGCTTTAACTGCCAACTCTGCTCACAGCGGAGATACTCCGGTCAGGAACTGGGGCGGTATCGGCATTATTGACCTTCCGGATGTCGAGGGACTTAAAGCGGAAGTGTTGGAAAAATATGTACAGAAACTTGGTGGTTGCTGGCATTGTCCGGTGGCGTGCAAAGCGATTCTAAAGGAAGGCACCGGCCAGTACAAATACCCGGGCGGCATCCGGAGGCCGGAATATGAGACCCAGGGAAGCTTTGGGGCTAATTGTGGCAACAGCAATACCGAATCAATCAATATGGTCAATGATATCTGCAACCGCTACGGTCTGGATACGATATCTGCCGGCACTGTCATGGCATTCGCCATCGAGTGCTATGAGAACGGTGTTATTACCAAAAAGGATACAGATGGCATCGACCTGAAGTGGGGCAACCACAAAGCCCTGGTAGCCATGACCGAGAAAATGGCTAAAAGAGAAGGTATCGGTGATAAACTTGCCGATGGCGTAAAGGTGGCGGCGGAGAAAATGGGCAAGGGAGCGAAGAAGTTCGCCGTACACGTCGGCGGGCAGGAGGTGGGTATGCATGACCCCAAACTCGCAGGATTCGGTGGTATGTCTGCATTTGCTCGCTATCAGATGGATGCTACTCCGGGCCGTCATACCCAGGGCTTTGGTCCTGGTGGTTTCAGCGGGCATGTGGTAAACGCTAGCGGACTGTGCCTTATTGGATTCGGTTTCGGGTCAGGACCGGCAAAACTGGCGGAATTTATGACCGCGGTTACCGGTCTTAACTATACCGTTGACGATATTCTTAAGACGGGCGAGAGAATTGCTAATATGAGGCATGTCTTTAACCTGCGCGAGGGTATCAATGAGTTGGACTGGTACGCGCATCCAAGGGTATACGGTGAACCTCCTCAAAAGGAGGGACCGCTCGCGGGTGTGACAATCAACACCAAGGCTCAAAATTACTGGAACCTTGGCGCTCTTGATTGGGATATGGTAACCACCAAACCCAGCAAGAATAAACTAATAGAACTTGGCTTAATTGAAATAGCTGAAGAGCTTTGGCCGCCGGGGCAATTCCCCCCTGGGTTTGGGCCTCCTCCGGGATAACCTTTGCAAGAAGTGTAAATTAAAAGACTGGCATATAGTCAGTTGAAAATTGGTGAGCCGCCGAGGAATCGAACCTCGAACCTGATGATTAAGAGTCATCTGCTCTGCCAGTTGAGCTAGCGGCCCGGTTTGAGTAACTGTACATAATTTTATCATCTTGAAACCTGTTGTAGCAAGCTTAAACAGGCTAAAATTACATATAAACCAAAGAAAAAAGCTTCCCCGCCCGTTACTGCCTGGGAAGCTTTTTTCACCCGCCTTGTAAAATTATTTACAATCTTTAAGATTTTAATGTGCTAATTCTGGATATTTACCGGTAGTTTTACCTGTTGTACCGGCACCAGCAGATTCCCCTCGTCCGCAAAAATGTCTTTGGCATCGATGATATTTACATCCGGGTGTTCGAGGCGGAATCTTTTCATAATATCATCGTGTTGCTCAAAAGACTGTCTCTCTTTTTTTTCGGTAATAGCATTCTTATCGGTCTTCCTTTTTCTAATCCACAGTATAATCATAATTACCTCCGCAAGTTTTTGTATTCCGTATCCTTCTCGACCTTATTTATTTAGCTTGTGGTCAGATAGAAGCTGGGTATCGCTACGCTTTCCCCTGGTGTAATGCTATAACTGTGGAAACAGCCTTTATCAATAGTAATCTTGTATTTGGCGTTACCCGGCAGTGTGAAACTCACCATGCCGTTTTGCATTGTTATATATATATCCGGGAGTGGCTCTCCGGCGATTGCCGTCATTTTCTCCCATTGGTCGATATCTGTTTGAACATAAACTCCCACATTGAGATTCATATATCTATAACTGTGAACGAGTTCATCTACATTTGTGATATAAAGAGTGAACGGTGTATCAACTATCGTGCCGGAGACATCGATCTGGAAAAGGTCACCTGCCTCAACTCCGCCTATAACGTTGCCGAACACGTTGATGTGTGGTACTTGCGTTGGGTCAGCCGGTTCGATTGTCATGGAGTTTTCGGTCGCATTGACTTCATCGTAGGCATAAGCTACGCCGCAGGGAATGAGTAAAATTGCTGCGAATATAAGAAAAAAGAGAGTTCTTTTCATTTCAAGCGACCTAATTTATCAAGTTTAAGTAACCGGAATGGAGCTCTATGAGCTTTCAACCGTAGTTACAGCTTATCGTTGAAATGAGTAATAAATCATAAATTGACGGGGTAAGGGTGTAAATAAAAAATAAACGTTCTTCAGGACAAGTAATGGGCGTAATCAGGCGATTAATTGATAAAAAAAGGACTTAGCATTTTATTGGCTAAGTCCTAAAACTTTTTGATATTGACGAAATAATTAGCTTTTATATCGCTACGACTCACTAGGGTGGTAGCATTTCTGTGTGGAGTCGCATGTTGGTTATTTTATTTTTGCCCCGAAACAATTTGCCCCGAGAGGACTTTCTTGGCACGCTCGTGCATATTAGGGTAAAGGTCTACAGGAATACTTGGTTTGCCAAGCGTCTTGAAAATCATGTATCTGGCGCATTCAGAATTATCACCAAGGCAGTACTTTTCCTTAAACATCGCCCCAAGCCCGTCGGTGTCTTTCATTTTATCATTAAAGAACGGACATCCGTTCAAGCATTCACATTCTGCCATTTTATCTCCTTTTGTTTTAGTTCTGGTTGGTTTGTATGTTATACAGGGTGCCGGAGGTTACGATGGTGCGTTTCAACGTGTCTTCGATCCGCATTTTCAGAATATCCACACTGAAAGGCTCGGTCAGGTAACTTTCAGCTCCGAGATTAAGACCTCTAACCATGCCGTCTCTGGTATCCCATGTACTTAGCATCATGATGGGGGTCTGTGTCCATTGCCGAAGCTGCAGGCAGGTGCCGATGCCATCGAGTGACGGCATAACGATATCCAGAATAATAAATTCCGGATTTTCGGCATCGACTACATCCTTAAGGTGAATATCGCCATGTTCAGTGTTAATTATTTCGTAATCACCATCATTAAGCTCTTGCTGCAGTAAAGTAACCAGAGACTGGTCCCGGCTGATGGTAAGTATTTTCGTTTTCTCCTTCATGCTAGTCTCCTTTATAAGACGTTTTATTTACATGTATAAGACTAACATCGTGGCGATAAACAGGGCATAAACGGCAATAATTATAAGATAAACATCTTATTAATGATGCGGCAGGACATATGAGGCATTTGTTGCAGGTGTAAAAATAGTAAAGATAGTTTACATAAAACTCGTTTTAAAGTTAAAAAAGCGAAGCAGCAATGTTTAATGTTTGACTATCAAATAATATTATATTTATCTGGTGGTCTTTTTAGGTGCTTTCTTGGTAGCGGCCGCTTTCTTTTTCGGCGGCGGTCCTGAAGGCTTCCAGATGCGCGTTAGCGATACCTCCAGGAAGATGATAGGCCTGGTAACTTTCTTAAATACGATAGGGCAGTGCTTTACACCTTTAGGGATGGAGACGACGGCAGTGGTATTGATAAAGTGCTTCTCTCCACCCAACGTAAACTCTATTTCCGCCCCGAAATCGGTGATATCCAGCGGGTTCCCGCCGATGAAGCAAAGCATTTCTGGGAAATTATGGGAATGAACATGGTCGAAAGACATTGGCTTGGAGATGCAGTGATAACCCATGCTGCAGTCGGCATCCAGCTCGCCATCGTGCGCTACGATTGATTTACCGGTGTAATGTCCTATATCTTTGATTAATTTTTTCGTATGTACACATTTTCCGTATTTTGTTTTCGTTGCCATATTTTTCTCTCCTTAAGATAATTGTTGTTACAGGCTCCTGAAAAGACGCAGCTATTTCGCTTTTAATTTGGACTTAGCTTTAGCTTTTACCTTTTTTCCGCTTAGCAGTTTGGTATTCTTCACTTTCTCGGAAGTTGGCTTGCCGGTAACCGGGTGGTTGTAATGGAACGGGAAGATATAGCCTGATACAAACCTGGGGTCATCGGGAGTAGGCGGGATATCGGCACCGGGACCTTTGAAATTCATGATAGCTTTACCGAGATTTTCCACTGACATCCAGGCATCTTCCGGTATTTTGATGTTTAGAGGTATAATCCAGTCTACTCTCAGCATTTTCCAGGCGCCGTTCTGCTTGATATATTCGATTTCGTAAAGGCCCCCGACGATTGAGCAATTGAATTTACCTTTTTCGTTGGGTATGGCAACCCCGCCGAAAGAATACCAGCGCCCCTTGGCTCTTTTCCCGTTCGGTTCTACATCAACAACTCCGGCGATAGGCATTACCTGGTGCAGGAATCCCGGCGGCGGTTCCGGGCGGTCACTTCCGACGCCGAAATAGCGTTTCACGCCTTCTTTGCCCAGCCAGGTGCCTTCCAGCCAGTGTAGGACTACATCCGGAGAATCGGCGAAACAGTCGTATATTTCGTCACGCATCATATGCTGAACGTAATAACTATATGCCCTCTGCAGTCTTTTTACTTCATTTACATCTTCTAAAAGGCTTATTTTCTTTTCCAGGGCTTTGAGCTTTGCTTCCATTTCTTTGACGGTCATGAAATACTCCTTTTATATATGATGATGCAAAATATTAACCTGATTGTACTCTAAAACACAGATATTTAACAAATAAAAAAGGGAGCTGATAAAGCTCCCTTTCTATATGAAAACAGTAGCCGCTAAGCTACTGAAGCTGTTGATGTCGCGATATGATAGCCTACACCGGGGATTGTCTGGATGTATTTGGGGTTCTTGGGGTCGGGCTCCAGCTTGCGGCGCAGTCGTCCGACAAATACACGCAGGTATTCTTTTTCCGATGAATATTCATTGCCCCAGACGCTCTGCAAAAGCATATTATGGGTCAGGACTTTATCCGAATTAACTGCCAGGTGCTGCAGCAGGGCGAACTCGGTAGGGGTGAGTGTTACCTCTTTACCGTCAACCGTTACCCGCCGCTTGGCAAAGTTTATTTCCAGTCCGTCGCAGGCGAATGTTGCTTGGGCTGGGGCTACAGTTGGGTCGCCGCGGTGGCGGAAAGCCGTTTTAATTCTCGCCATCAGTTCGGCGATACCGAAAGGTTTCGTCAGATAATCGTCCGCGCCCAGGTCAAGGCACTTTACCTTGTCATTTTCATCGCCACGGGCGCTCAGTATGATAATAGGTACGTCCGACCATTCCCGGACACGTCGGCATACTTCCACGCCGTCTATCTTGGGCATCATCAGGTCGAGAATTATTAGGTCGATGAAATCTTTTTGCACCGCTTCCAGCGATTCTGCTCCATCTATGGCGGTGAAAATTTCATAGCCGCGTGCCTTGAGATTTGTGCTAAGTAATCTCAGTATCGCCGGGTCATCATCCACGATGAGTATGTGTTTTTTGTCCATAGTCGTATCCCCCTTTAGTTAACCGGGATGTTGAAGCTGAATTTAGCCCCTTTGCCTGGTGTGCTTTCTACCCAGATTTCACCCCCGTGCGCTTCGACAATGCCTTGGCAAATGGCCAGCCCCAGTCCGGTTCCCTTTCTGCGTCCGGCCTTGCGACCGTCTCCTTGGAAAAATCGTTCGAATATTCTCTGGTGCAATTCCAGAGGAATGCCGATACCTTCATCGGCAACGCTGATTAATACTTCTTTATTTTTATTTATCGCTTTAATGTAGATATTGGTGTTGTCTTCGGAAAACTTAACCGCGTTCTCAACGAGATTGGTAAGCACTTCGCCGATGCGTCCTTCATCTATATTTACCGTCGGGATTTCTTCCGCGATATCGATATGCATATGATGTTTTACTGTTAGGTTGTCCAGCCTGTCTTTAATGGCTGATATTACATCGATAAGTTTACTTGGCTTTTTCTTGACCTCCAGCGCGTTGGCTTCGAGGCGGGATATCATCAGCAGGTCGTCTACCAAGCGGGTCAATGTATCGGCGTCTTTATCTATAGATACCAGGAAGTCACGACGTGTCTGTTCATCGAAAATAACATCAGGCTGCAACAGGCTATTGGCTGAACCTTTAATAACTGCTAGAGGCGTGCGTAATTCGTGTGATACGTTGGCGAGAAAGGCGGTACGCATGGCGTCGAGTTCCCGGAGCGCTTTAACGCTGGATGCTTCTTCATATAGCTGTGCGTTCCTGACCGCTATAGCTATTTCTCGTCCGATTCCCGTGAGTAAATCGACATTATTAGGACTAAAAATCTGATTAAAATCGGTAGCTATTCCCAGGACACCGATATTCTCACCCAGAATCGCCAAGGGAACTCCGGCAAAAGAGCGGTAGCCGACATTATTCAGGAACCCGAGGTCTGGTTCATTGGTTTTTTTAAGATCTTCTATAATAATAGGCCCGGACTGCTCAATCAGGTTACTGAATATTCCCGTGTTGTTGGAGACCTCTTCGGGCATATCCTTGACTGTTTGCGTTGACAATCCGTGGTACCCCTTGAGTTTGAAATGATCTTTATCACGAAGGTAGACAAAACTTGCTTCCACTCCGATACATTCGGCTACCTTTTCCAGTGCGGAATCGATTATTTTCTGAAGGTCGAGCGTCTGGGCTACTGCCTGCGAAACGCTCAAGAGAGTATTGGTGATACGATTATGCCTTTCCAGTTCATCCATTAACTGGCGGTTTTCAAAAACGAGGAGCTGTTTTTCCATGCCTCGGTTGATAACTGAAAGGAGGTTCTCCGGGTTTAACGGTTTCTCAAGATACGCGAAAGCACCCCGGTTCAAAGACTCTACGGCGTTCTTTACCGAGGAATGGCCTGTCAGCATTATAGCTAGGATATATGGATGCAATTCGAGTATTTTAGGAAGCAGTTCGGTACCATCGGCATCCGGCAGGCTGATATCCAGGATAACCGCATTATAGAACTGCTTTTCTAAAAGGGACAACGCCTCACTGGCCGAAGGCACGGTACTGGTTTTGTACCCCTTATTTTCCAGTATCTTCCGGATGATTCCTAGAAAATCGAGGTCGTCATCCACTACCAGTATGCTTTCTTTATTTTTCATCTGGTTTCCTGTTATGATGCTTCCCTTTGAAAATATTTTTTACCAGTGCCGCGGCATCGGCGGGGTCGAACGGTTTATACAGACAGGTGATGGCTGATGCTGCTTCGGCTTTCTCCAGGGCTTCTTTTACTTCGTTACGGAATCCGGTCATCATTATAATGAGGATATCCGGATTTATTTCCTTCAATCTGAGCAGCGTCTCCAGACCGTCGATATTAGGCAGCTTGACATCGATAAAAGCAATCTGGCAGGTTTTTCGCTTGCTCATCGCAACAGCCTCTTCACCGCTGCCGGCTGTTAAGACGTCATATCCGTGTAATTCCAGGATTTTTGTCAAAGTCTCACAAATGTCGGCGTCGTCATCTACGACGAGAATCGGTTGGCTGCCGGCTGTTTCGTTGATGAGCTCAATAAGCTGGTCAATGCGTATCGGCTTGTGGATTATCTGGCAGACACCCTCATTTTTGGCGCTTTGAATCAGTTCCTCGTCGGAGTAGGCTGTCATCAATATTATCGGCGCTTCCGGCTGCATCTCTTTTATTTTCTTAAAGGCGTCCACACCGTTCATCTCGGGCATAACGATGTCCATCAGCGTGACGTCAAAACTTTGCTCTTTAAACTTATTAACGGCGGATAATCCATCAACTGCCGTTTGGACATTATAGCCGCGCCGCTTTAAAATCATGGCGAATGTTTCTAATAAATCCTGGTTATCATCAACCACGAGGATTGTCAGTTTATCATCCATTTCAGGTTTAGCTCCTTTGTTCAATCGGTAGTTTGATAGTGAAGGTCGTGCCCATGCCAACCTTGCTCGACACTTCGATTTTGCCGCCATTTTGTTCGACCAGCCTCTTGGAAATAGCCAGACCGAGTCCAATACCTTTCGGCTTGGTAGTGAAAAGTGGCTCGAATATCTTTTCCATGTTTTCTTCAGGTATTCCACAGCCGGTGTCCTGGAATATAACCGAAAGATAACTATCATCGGAATCGGTGCTGATATTCACTTCTCCGGTTTTCCCGTTCATCGCTTGCACGGCATTAGAAACGATATTAGAAAACACCCGGCTTATCTGCTCGGGGTCGGTCTTTATCAGTTTTGAATTACCGTTCAGGTTCACTTTTACGCTTACTTGTTCCGGAATGGTTAGCCATGAAAGGCTTTCATCCAGCAAAGCCTTTATCTCGGCCTTGACTTGTGTTGGGGGCTTGATACGCGTGAAATCCAGCAGGTCGGTTACTATTTTATTGGCGATATCGATTTGTTTATCCAGGACCTTCAGCGTATTAGCCGCTTCTTCATCCGATTTTTCGGCTAACGCCATATTAAGCAGATAGGCGCAATTCCTGATTACGTTTAAGGGATTTCGCAGTTCATGCCCGACGCCTGAAGCCAACTCTCCGACAGCTGCCAGACGCTCGGAACGGATGAGTTTTTCCTGTACTTTCTCCAGGTCTTTAGTCCTGATGTCCACCTCTTTTTCCAATTGTTCGTAATAGCCGCGGAGTGACTGTTCCAGTTCCACCTGGCGGATAGCTCCTCCGATTCTTTCTGCGAGTGTCTTGGTCAGGTAGTTTTTCTTCTTTAAATAAGGATTATCGTGGTTGGAATAAATTTCCACAATACCGCTGTTTTCCCCATTTATTACCAGGTTCTCGGATGTTTTATTAGTATATTTTTGGAAATTCGGGCTCTTATAAACATTGTCACGAAAAGTGATTCTAACTCTGGTTCCCTCCGGTAAATGTGTTGCCTGCGGCACTATCGTCACAACTTTACCCAGGAACTCATCAACCGAGTTGCTGTCTCCCGCCGCTTTACCGATATCATAAAGACATTTCATCTCCTTAATTCTCTGGCGGTGCTGCTGCTCGCTCTTTTGCAGCATGGCAACTACCGCCCCCACCGCGCTAAGGATGATAACAAAAGCTGTGGGTTTGAACAGAGCATTGGGATATGTGTCTATAAGTACGGCATGGGGCAACAGGATTAACATGGAAATAAATGCTGTTAAGATTGCCGGTATAACACCCAGTACGTAAGCTGAATACACCACCGGGGCGAAGAATATCAGACCCAGGAAGTCAATACCATATAAGTTATGGAGATTATTAAGAGAGTCCTGAACACCTATCCACCCGAGACGGCCGCTGATAGCGGGCAAATAATAAACAACAGCGCACAACGCTATGATAGCGATGATATACCGCAAGTGTTTATTTGCCCACAACCCCTTTTTATTACGTTTATAACTCATTTTTGGCCCTCCAAAAGTGTTCAGGGTCCGGTTGCTTTATTTCCCCATGGTCTAATTTTTCTCAAAGCACAGTACGGGCAATTTTATCCAATTTGCCCTCATTATCAGGCTACTACTGCTTACTGTAGTCAGCAACCATGATATCCCCCTATTTTATTGGGGTATTCCCCCACACTGAAAAAGCTTTCCTGGATTCTTCGTATTTCTTGCTCATTTCTGCTGCCAGTCCTTGATAATATCCTTTATTTCCTTTAAATCCTCCTCCAGTTCATCAATGGTGATCTCGGGCAGTGAATTTATCAGATTTGCCAGAGGATTTTCATCCTCTTCTACGCTGGTGAATAGTGCCTTCAACGAATCGCTGTCATAATTGCTTTTTGTTCCCTTTCCTGTCACCGGAGGAGGTTCGGATTCGACTGGTTTTTCTACTAATTTGATATCCTCAACGGTTTCCTCAAGGGCATCCCCCGCTATTACTCCTTCGTCAATATCGACATCATCCAGAGTATCTTCTGATCCGATGGACAGCTCTTTGATCGGCCCATGGGGTCTTACCGGGGCAATATCGATTTCTACTATATCATTCACTTTTTCGGAAAGCTTTGAAAGCTTCTTCTCCGTTTGTTTCAAATTATTAGTCCGGTCTTTAAGGTGTTCTTCCAACTCGGCTATTTGTGTAGCGGTGCTATCGCCGCTTCCGGACTTTCCTTTTCCATTATCTTTTGATTTACCGAATTTAAAGCCTTTGAATATCATATTAAATCTCCTTCCGGCAAGATGGTTTGTTCTTCACATTCCGATACCTTAACGGAAATATCCCTCGCGATATGCTTTAGATAATATTGAATAAACTTCATAAAAATTCGTTTTTCCATGTTCGGTAATACGTTTTAAGACCTCTGCCCTTTGCTTTAATATTTTATATATCTGCCTTCTTTTACCTTCAGGGAACCCGCGTCGGGGAGCGATTTTATTTTCCAGTATGTATGAGTTCTGATAACCGCGGAATAAAAAAGTATCATCCAATGGATTCCAGTTAAAAATCTCAATGAAGGAAAATGCGTCGGTAATCGAATCATAGTTCACAATTTCGTTGATGCTGGTTAGACGTCGGGCTAGATGTCCGCTGGCTAGGCGTACCTGCTGACAGATGGCGATGACGTTTAGATTGTCTACATATGACTTCGGCACATTAATAGGATTGCCGGTTATACGCTGGATTAGTTTGGAAACCGATGCGGCATGGAAGGTGCTCATACAGGCGTGACCTGTCTGCATCGCTTGAAAAGCAACGGCGCCCTCGATACCACGAATCTCCCCGACTATGATAAGGTTGGGTCTTTGACGTAAGGCAGCCTTAAGAAGATCGAACATGGATATTTCGGATGATTCAGTCTGTCTGCCGGAACCTCGGGTAACACCGCGTATCCAGTTATGGTGGGGCACCTGCACTTCAGGCGTGTCTTCAATACTCACTATCTTGTATTCAGGGGGAATGAAAGTCGTCAGCGCATTCATCATGGTTGTTTTACCTGAAGCCGTCTCTCCGGACACCCAGACGTTCATACCCTCTTGGATGATCAGTGATAGATAAGCAGCCATTTCGTAATTTAGTGCGTTGAACTGGATAAGCTCTAGTATACTCATCGGTGTCTCGCTGAATTTACGAATTGTAAAATTGCTGCCCCTTTTAGAAACATCGTTCCCGTAAACGATATTGATACGGGAGCCATCTGGCAGGGTGGAATCGACAACCGGCTCGCGGAAAGTCACCGGGTGCTTAATGCTTTCGGATAGCTCGATAACGAATTTATCCAGCGCATCGTTAGAATCGAATCCGATGCTGGTCCGAAGCCCCCCGAAAATTTTATGTTCCACGAAGATGTTTCCGAGACCGGAGCACGAAATATCTTCGATGTATGGGTCTTCTATCATCGGGTCTAGAACACCCATGCCTTCGAGTTTACGTCTTAAAAGGTAACGTATGCTGTTATACTGGAATTGGGTGACATGTATTTTCCCTTTTCCGCTTCCTTTAAGTTTTTCAGATTGTTTATCATTCTCTTGACTAAAATCAATATTACTATTTCCGTTATCATCATTATTTTTCTTGTTTTTCTGTTTAATGTTCTTGGGAATTAAGGAGTTCTTTTGATTGTCAATGTACACAATCTTATCGACGATATCCATGATAATATCCAGCCGCTGTGATGATTCCATCACGCCCTCGAGCTCTTCAACGTGCTTTGCCAGTTGAAACTCAATTTCTTCAAGAAGAAGGTTCTGGGGATCGATAATACTTGGTTCGATGGCAATATAATGATCTCTGATATCTTCCGGATTAGCGAGTACATGAACAAATACTCCGCCGCCAATGTTGTAGATAATGTTGGGATCTTTGGTTCCCATCAGCTTCCGGGTAATCTTTTCGTAATAATGGGGTATTTCCATCTCGTCCAGCGGTAACATATACAGGTATTGCAGGAGATGCAGGTTATTCTTGCATACATCCTGTAAGTCTGGCGGCAACTTCAGGAATATCGGGCAGTTTTCCAGATTTTCGCCGCATACCTTCCCGCAGTTCTGTGGGCATGGCTTTATTTCGAAGGGAAGATGAAGCATTTGCTCTCCTAGACTCTGGCTTTAGCAAGCGGAATAATCCTCATACCAAGCTTGGGTTCGATATTGAAACTTACAACGTCTCCAGTGGGACGGTCTGCACCGCGGACCTTTAAAACCTCCATAAGCTTTATCATGCTTTCGCCAACCTGTTCCAAACGCAGCTTGAAGCGTGCATCACACAGTGAACGGGTCCGTGAAAGAATGTCCTCCTCGAAAGCGTAGGAATGTGCTACCACGATTATTGTTTTACCCTGGTCGCATAAAGACTTGCATCTGGAAAAGAAATCTATTATAGCCACCGGTTCACTATGGGCTACGAGCAGCGTAATAGAATCTACAATAATTAACTTGAATTCTTGAGGCAGGTTGGAAAAATGATGTGTCAGTACTATAAAAGGTTTGTGCCCGTGCGGCAGGCCGCTATGGAAAGTCAAAGGGAATATCCTCAAGCGGTCTGCCAGGAAATGGTCCAGAATATTCATGTTGAGAGAATCCATCTGGCTTACTATGCTTCTGATGTTATTTTCCGTGGTGTAATAAGCTACAGAAATCGAAGCGTTTGACAGAGTGCCGTTTGTAAGATGCTGACACAAAACGCTTTTTCCGGAATCAGAATGACCTTCGATAAGGCAAAGTGAGCCGAGCGGAATGCCCCCGCCAAGTTTGTCATCAACTTCTGTTATTCCCGTAACTATAGCTTCTTTCTTTTTATCGCTTTTTACCATTTTTAATCACCTCTTTTGTTAGAGGATGGGGTTTCATCATTAAGAACCGCCGCCATTCTCTTCTGGTGTTAGGTCTATGCAGAACTCCTTGCTCTTGCCGTTGCTGCTGGGAAATACGAGTTTTAATTTAGCCCGTTTTTCTTTATCTATCTCGATTATCTCCTCTTCATCTGGAGATTCTGCTTCATCGGTAGAATCTACCCATGACGGTATTACAGGATTAAGAGGAGCATCCCCTCCCGTAAGAATCCCGTGCAGTGATAACATTGACTGACTCCAGATTTCAGAGTCGGTGGCAGCATCGGGATGGTCTTTCGTCACTTCGGCAAGATGGATAATAACGTCTTTCAACTCCGGTGATAGATGACCGCTAACACCATAGACCTCTAAAAACGTTGGCAGCTCTTCATACCCTATTTCCTTCTTGGCTCTGGCTACCCAGTTGATGAGATTAGCCAGCATGTTTACTTTAGGTATCCCCTGGTTCACTTCGTTATTAGTCCGTTCATATTCCATAGGACGTACCTCCTCCAAAGGTAAATCTAATTCTTCAGCAGATTCTTCATCACTTTCTTCCTGGATACTATCATCGTCTTCCGTTTCATCTGATTCATCTTCAGAAAGAAGAGAATCTTCAGGCAAATCATCTTCTTCCTCCAGCACATTTTTATCTAACACTCTTTCATCGGGCATCTCTTCAGAAGCTTCATCTTCCTTACCTGATTCTTCAAAATCAAGCAGGTCTTCAAATTCTCCTGGCTGGCTTGGTTCAGGAGTAAAACCTTCCTCTGGAATTTCCGGCCCCTCTTGAATATACTCCGGTTTTGGCATATCCTCTTTGTCATTTGAGACATGGCTGTCAACGTTCATTTTTTGAGGATTAGCATCATCCCCGGCCAGGGCCGCTAGAATAGTCGAAAATTCCGAGGATGGCAGTTCCATGTTGAGAAGATAATCCCTGACACTCGCGAGAGAGTTCTTCACTTCTGCCTTCAATAACTTGATTTCATCTTGTAGGTTATCAAGTCTCTTTTCGTTTACCATGGTTATTTACCTCCTTCCTGCCTCCAGCTCATCACGTAGTTTCTCCTTTTCAAGGTCGTTTGGAATCGGAGTCTGGGCTTCCATTAAATATGCGCGGATATCAAATAACATTTCTTTTAAGTCATCTCTAACTTCCTGAAATTCCATTTCCATTTCTTTCAGTTGTTCTTCTGGGTCCATGTTTCCTCCTTACATCTGAGAAACTGATGTAAATAATTGGTTGGCTAATATCGGCAGGATAAGAAGGGATACGCCGGAAATAGCCGCTGTAATTCCAAGATTGCTAAATATTTTGTATTTGCTGCCCCCCTCCGCCAGGACTGGTACAATAGCATTGGCTACGGTGAATATTAATACCAGGGGTAAAACAAGATGCTGCAAAATTTCTAATCCTGATAGATTAAAACTTGAGAAAGAGCTCATATCCGGGGATTCAGCTAGTCTCGGTATTGTTTCCTGGGCTTTCGACACCATCCCACCGAAGGCAACGATTACCTCCGTAATAAAGACCAGGATAACGATGACGGCACCATGCATGGCGATACAAAGCCAGCGGAAGGGACTGGATACCATTTTACGGCGGGCGCGAAGTTGTGATAACCTGTTGGCGAACATAGCAGCCTGATTACCTGCCTGACCGGCGGAACCGCCAACTTCGATAGCATCGTAAAACATGCCCACGCTGCGGTTGGTAAGCTCGCTTCCGGTTTCATCGATAAACATCTTCCACGATAGTTTTGGTTTAATACCGGCGGTTAGCCTTGTGTGTAGATTTTTAACTGACGACCTTAATATGTTAATGGCGTTGAGATCAATACGCCCCAAAGCCGAATTCACTGTCGTTTCTAATGCCGCGCAAACACCGCCAAGAGAACGTAAAAATGTCCCTACCTCGTTATCTCGCTTGGCGATTTTCTTGTCATCTCTCGACATGATAAAACCAAGCGGGAAGACTATCACGGCGATGATAATCAGAGCTAAACCCAGATTCATTCCGGTTAATAAAAACAGTGCGCTTATGCCGATAACCGCGGCTAATACCGGTTTAAGCAATGCAGCGGCGATTTTTTGTTCTTTCGAGCCTGGCTTGCTCAAGACGGTCAATTCTTTTGGCGATACTACCCATATCAGCCAGACTCCGACAGCCGTAGTAGTCACCGCGATAAAAGCCATGGCTATAATAAGAGCCGTCTCGATTTTCCAGATCATTGTGGATACTATCCCGATAACGACCACTAGAATCGCTGAAAGAATCAAGGAAATGTACGCATCAGTCCACAATTTCAGGGCTTCCAAGTCTCTTCCGTATTCATTTTCAAAATCCGCGGCCCGGGCATCAGCCTCTCTCGAAAGAAACTCTGATTCCGGCTCCCCGGAAGTTAGTGAGCTGGAAAGACGTAGAAGTAGACCTTTGATATCTTCTTCCTTGGCTGGTTCTCCAACGGAGCGGCAGGCTCGGGCATAGTCGTACCTTAAACGGTCGCGGGTCAGTTTGATTTTTCTAAAATATTCGGCTGAAGAACACTGAATCTCGGCGGAACGTTCGAAAATCTGGTCGCGCGGCACGCCCGAGGCGGCAATCGTAGACATATATGAGAGCTGATAGAATAAATCGAAGCTCAGAGCGCCCTTTCTCCATTTATTGCGCTTTTTATTATTTCCGAAAAACGGGAGTGCTTTTATCATTTCCACTATTTTCATATTTAAGCTTCTATCCTCGTCTGGTCTGCGATAGGCAGGCTATCGTCATCTATGCTCAATAGCATATATCCAATATTTACTTTCTCTTTAGTTTCCCCATAAAAATCAATTTCAAGGTAATCGTTTTCATCTACCACTGTATAATCGGGAAAATTATAAGAACCGCTTACAGTTATCCACATGTTCACTTGATCTACGGAAAGTGAAACTTCAGCTACAGGGGAAATGTTGATGGTATCTCTCACCATACCATCCTTTGTTATTATTTTGATATCAATATTTAAATAAACTAAGTCATTTTCAGCGGTTATAAAACCCTCTGATAGGAAACATCGGTAATTTACCGTCCAGTTGGCTGCCGGAATCTGGCTGATACCGACAAGAGGATAGATAAACTTCGCCGGGCGAGTTGATTGTGTGTCATTATAAAGTAGTTTTCTGGCTATCTCGTTTTTAGCAAAATCCGCTCTAACTATTGAAACGACACCATCTGCCGGTGCGGCTTCCACCAGTTCGTAATATTTTATGTTGGCGATGGTAATATTCTCCGATTGCGGGGTTAACCTTGTATAACCGAGATTTAAAAATGAACTAGAGCTGTATACACCGTTGGGAGTAACAAAGGATACAATTCCGCTCGTAGCATTTCCCGATTGTGGGTCCAGATAAATCAGGGCAACTATCTCTTCTAAAGGATTCAGAATCCCGGGCTCAAAAAACTCGATTGGACCGTTAAGACCTATTCTTGCTTTCTGCCATTCATTATCAACCGGCAATGAAGTGCTATAAGGGAGCCATTTGGAATAAGAAGTCCCGCCGTCATCTGTGTAATTCACAATAATATCCCATTTATCAAAGTTAAATTGCTTGGTCTGCCCGCTGTTTTGTACAGTTACACGTAAATAATCAGCCCATGAGAGTTTAGCGGCACGTAAAATATCCAGATCGGTCCTCGATATTTCACCTTCTCTAACGCTGATACTATTGGCATTAATCGCCGCCGTATCCGCCGAAGTGAGTATTCCTTGTGATAACGTCATACCTCCGACGACAGTCATGGCTATACATATTATCGTTATTATTAATACCGCCATGTTATCGGCTCCAGTTTTTTCCTTTCCTATAAAATCATGAATAAAATGTAACTGTTCATATTACTTCTTTATGGTGAAAAATACGTTGAACTCGTAATACCTGTAGGTGTTGATATAACTACCATATTAGTAGTACCGGCACCTACTGATGGGTCGAGCCACGCTCTTATCATTATCTGTTCGCCTGGATTCAATACATTCGGTTCAAATGTCTCTGCTTGACCGTTTAGCCTTATCCACACAACCTCCCACTCGTAAGTGCCTGCTCCCCCTTCCGCGTAGGGCAGCCATACAATCTGATAGTCGCCGGAATCATCATAGTACTGTACGATGATATCCCATTTTTCAAAATCGGCCATCTTAGTCTGTCCGGTGTTCTCCAGTACTATTTCCAGAGGGTCGGCACCAGTTATCAGTGTGGTATTCGCGCTTATTGGTGTCAGTTCGGTCCTCATCATTATTTCCGTTCGTTGTCCTATTTCACTAAGCCCTGTTGTACTGGCATCAACTGACGTCATGAAGCCCTGGGACATTGTCATGCCCCCGAAGACTACCAGGGCTATGCAAATTATCGAAACAAGCACTGTTTCCATTTCTTGCTCCGTTACATGCTAAAATAATACTCGTCGTATATCCCGTTAGGGATAATAAACTTGGCAAAATACGTCCCGGCCCCCGGGTCGCTCTCATATTCAATCGTAACTTTTATTGTTGCGCTGGTCATCCACTGGGTGTCGTTTTCAAAATCGAAAGACCAGCGGGGATAATTTGTGCCGGCATCGCCTTCATAAGCGATGCGTTCGAAATCAGTTTCCTGGCCGAAAAACAGATCGCTTTCCTCAATCGCCAGGATACGCTGGGTGCCCACGTTTTTTATCCATAGATAAACGGACGTACGGTTGGCTGTATTTGCCGCATGAACAATATTAATCCGACTCTTCATCCGTTCATCAACCTGCTCGGCCATACTGGTCATTGCCTGGCTGGAACGGTTAATCATCGGGTAAACACTATTAAAGACAAATATCATACATACAACCCCCGCTATTATTAGTAGAGCTGTAGTTATGGCTTTGTCCACAACAGACCTCCATTATTACATTGGAGCAGATGCTTGCGGCTGGAATCCCCATCTCTCACAGCTAAAGGAAAGCGGGTAGCACCCACTAAAAACCACGGTTCGGGGTGGGGCTCCGGTTATGGAGACCCCCACCCCGCATGTTCAGCTTTTATCGACTACAATTAGCGCAGGTTTATGATTTTATCGATGTAGGGTGGTGTAGTCCTTTCAATCGTGACAACGGCACCTATCGGTGTCAATATCACAAGACTGAAAGTCTTATTAACACTCAAATAATTTGGATTGAGTGCTTGTACCAGGTTACCCTCGGCTGCGCCGTCGACCGCTCCGATGGTTATCTGGAATTTCTCGCCGGTCTCCAGCAGGTCGTCGCCGTCGTCGTTCCCCAGTTTGGCAAGGGTCCAATAAAGGTTATCCACTTCCTGGGATGAGTCAAGATAGTTAATGACTACCTTGTTCGTGCTACCAGTGGCTATGCCAAGAGCGCCGCCCGATGGCTCGGTGAAATCAATCGGCTCACCCCCGAGCACGTTGGATACGGTGAACGTTATCTGCCCGATACGACCGGCATCGCCGGTGACATTACCGGTGGCGATAATAGCCCCTTTGATTTCCAGGGTGCTCTGGGCTTCCTTGAGCCCAGAATAAACTGCTTCCTGCGCCTTCTGAGTGGAAAAGAGGCCTGCGGAAAGTGCCGTGTAGGCAAAGACCGCGGCTACTACCACGAATGCAATCAGGATGATGGCAGTTTCCAGACCGGTGATGCCCTTTTCTTTCCTGAATATTTTCTTAAGCATATATTCTCCTTTTTGCTTCACTTTTTTAGTTTAAAACATATTAGTGAAGATTCATTTTTAGATCTATGTAGGCGGGTGTGGTCCGCTCGATGGTGATCACGGCACCGGCATTGGTCATGATTTCCAGCGTGAAGGTGTCGTTCACAGAAAGGAATGTGGGATCAAGTGCATCGATCAGATTGCCGCCACCTTGACCTGCGGTATCATACCCGATGGTAATCTGGAATTTCTCGCCGGTCTCCAGCAGGTCGTCGCCGTCATTCGTTCCCAGCGGTGTGCAGGTCCAGAAAAGGTTGGACACAACCTGATTGGAATCGATGTAATTGATTACTACCTTATTTGAGCTGTTAGTATCGGCGACTCCGGAGTTGTCCGATGCCGGTGAGGGCTCGGTGAAATCAATCGGGTCACCGCCAAGTGCATTGGAAACTACGAAGGTCAGCTGCTTAATGTTGCCGGTAGCACCAACAGTATTTGCCGTTGCTACAATGCCGCCCCTGAGCTCTAGCGTGCTCTGGGCTTCCTTAAGCCCGGAGTAGACTGCTTCCTGGGCTTTCTGGGTCGAGAAAAGACCCGCGGAAAGTGCAGTATAGGCGAAGACCGCGGCTACCACCACGAATGCAATCAGGATGATAGCGGTCTCAAGGCCCGTAATGCCTTTCTCGTGCTTAAAGTATTTCTTGTACATTTTTTCCTCCTAAGTAGTAGGGACTTTATTGTGTTGTGATGCTTTCGATTAATAAACCTTGTGTCAGGATTTAGATGATTATTTTTTTCCTTAAGAAATCACCCCCTTCCATATCCTTAACTATAATTTTTTTCACGCTTGACCTTTATTGGGTTTCTGGTTGACATTTTAAATTCAGTTTTATCACCCTGTAAGCGTAGGATATTTCATTAATACGGTTCTTCTGGTTTAATCCAATCTAAAATGAATAGTTGCCTTTGTTTTCCGTGTTGAGAATAAACCTGCCGAAAACGCTACGCAGGTAATAGCAACGTCTGCAACAACGAAAGCCAAAGGCACGATTACTATTTCGATTCCGGTGATGCCTTTCTGGTTATCAAAAGCTTTTCCAGCCAACCGATGCATCACATGAATTTCCTTTCACGGTATAGGTATTAACAATTTACCTCGACCAGCTCTCGATGAACACCAGACCATCCCCAATCTTGCCAAGCCCTTTACCTAATAATCATCTAGGGGAATTATCCAGTACTAAAGTAATATTATCCCCATGGAAAATTGGGGGGCAGCATGTATTGTAATTTAGGGTCAATGATGACAAAATCTAAAAGCGTATGCTGAATTTCACGAGTGAGTATTTGCCAGATGGCAAAAAATACACGAAAATTTAATGGAATTTTAACAACTTGTTTATGAATTTTTATTCTTATCTTTATAAAATTGGTCTAGAATTTGAATGTTATTTGACGATGGGCAGTGGCTGTGAGGCAAGGATTTAGTTAATTCAGCAAACAGAAAGGTAATACCATGATGCAATCGAAGTCAGAAAACGTAAGTCTGTTAGTGATTGAGGAACAGGAAATTTATCGGGAATTATTTAATCATGTATTACCAAAGAATGAAAATATTGATGTGCTGCGTGTTTCCGGCAACGGCGGAAAAGGTTCTATTTTAAGGGCCGTATCGGAACTCTCCCCTGATGTTATGCTGCTAAGCATTAAAAAGCTCGATGTAAATACTATCGAAGAATTGGAAAAAATCAGAAATTCTAATCCCAGAATGGGTATCGTAATATTAATAGTAATGTATAGCTCTCAAGATATTGAATTGCTGCGAAGACTAGCCCTCTGCGGCGAAAGCGGTATGGCTCTCTTCTTGAAACAATCCCTTGATAAAATTGACCAGCTGTGCCGGACGATTCTAGCTGTTAGCCAGGGACAGGTTATTCTCGATCCACCCCTGGCTACTTTTATGTTCGCCGGCAAACCTGAATGCCCCTTCCTGAAACAACTCACCACCCGCGAACTGGAAATACTCAGCCTGCTTTCACAAGGCTATACCAACTCGGCGATTGCCGGAACCCTCTTCATTGATATTAAAACTGTAGAACACCACTTGAATAGCATGTACAGCAAACTCAAAGCTGACCCCGATTATAATGCCAAGCACTTACGGGTCAGCGCCGCCAGATTATATCTGGAAAAAATGGGTACGCTGTATCAGAAAGAAGAATCTCACGTTAACGTCGCTACCAGATAGTGACTACTGTATTAAAAAGATTACCAGTTCCTTAAGATTCCAGATCACGGCTATTGCCAGCAGGGCGATAGCCGGCAAAAGAAGCCTCCCCGGCATTATCCAGGCAATTAACACAGGTATAACGAATTTCACCGCCAGAAGCAGCGCCGGTATCTGGACCATGAATCTGACCAGAGGGTTAATTTCAAAGAGGCCAAGGTTAATCGCCAGAATCGTCAGAATCAAATCAAATAGACCCAGAAAAACAAAAGACGCTTTTTCTGCGGTACATTTCTTAAAAGTCGCTGAAGAATCCCACCAACCGGTTAATGTTTCATTCATAGGGCATTCTCTCTATATTAATGGTAAATCAAAAAGAAGTTTAAAACAAATTCCTCTGGATAACTCGCTTGCCTGGTGGTTTACCTCTCCCAGGTTTTAAGCGGTTCGGCACTCACTGCCCATTTGATATCGAACATCTCGCCTTTCCACGTCCCCTGCATTTCTTCAATAGCTGCCTTGAATTCCGGGCTCTTTGAAAGCTCATCCAGGTCTTTTTTCGTATCGAATTCATATACTGCCAGATATTTCGGTTTCTTGTCCTTATTCTCTAGCATCTTATAACGCGTCACTTTCTTGATGCCCTTATATTTCATGAGCATAGGTATATGCACCTCGTCATACCACTTGTTGAATTTAGCGTTATTCTTGGGTGCGCATTCCGTAGCCACAATGTTCAAAATCCTGGTTTGAGCCATATTTAGTTACCCCCTCTTTAGTCTCTTGTGGACTTCATCCTAACTAATCATAAGTTTTTGAATCTGGCTCTGTCAAATAGAGTTCCATCAATTTGACATTATTTTACAGGGGAAATAGACTGTTGGTGATAAAATCGTTATAAGGAGGATACCTTGAAAGCAGCCGTCTGTTATGAAATTGGCAAGCCTTTAGTAATAGAAGATGTAAATATTGATACTCCTAGGCAGGGTGAGGTAAAAGTTAAGCTGGCGGCGACGGCCGTCTGCCATAGCGATATACACGTGATCATGGGTGAAATCCCCGGTAGATTGCCCTTCATCGCCGGTCATGAATCGGCGGGTTATATAGAGGAGGTAGGCGAGGGAGTCACTTCGATAAAGCCAGGCGACCCTGTGGTGGCATCGCTGTTGATATCGTGTGGAAAATGCTTGTATTGCCGGACCGGACGTTCCCATTTATGCGAGGCAAAATGGTTTCGGAATATGGAAAGTCCGTACCGGAACAAAAATGACCAACCTATAACCCAGTTGTTCAAGATAGGGAGCTTCGCCGAATATACTATTCTTGACGAATCTCAAGTAGTAAAAATACCCGGGGACATGCCCATGGATAGGGCAGCGCTGCTTGCCTGTGGCGTCATTACGGGATTTGGAGCGGCAGTAAACCGCGCCAAGGTTGAGGTGATGAGCAGCTGTGTTATCATCGGCACGGGGGGAGTCGGTCTTAACACCGTACAGGGGGCGGCAATCTCCGGGGCAAATCCGATTATAGCGGTTGACCTCTCCGATGGAAAACTTGAAGCAGCCAGGACTTTCGGCGCAACACATACTATAAATGCCGGCAATGTGGATGTTATTAAGGCTGTTCAGGAATTAACCGAAGGTAGAGGCGCCGAATATGTTTTTATAACCGTTGGTAATGCAAAAGCTGTAGAACAGGGCGCCATGATGACCAGACCTGGCGGGATGACTGTCCTTGTAGGACTCCCCAAGATGAGTGATACGATTACTTTTTCGCCGTTTCCGTTTATTCTAGGTGAGAGAGTGGTTACCGGCAGCTATATGGGCACTACGCAGTTACAGACGGAGATTCCCAAGCTGGTTGAGCTGTACAAGTCTGGCGTGCTGAAGTTGGACGAGTTGATTACCGACCACTATCCGCTTGAGAGAATCAACGAAGCTATAAAAGCGGTGGAAATGGGCAAAGCCCTGCGTAATATAATTACCTTCGAATAGTGTAATAAAAACCCTCTCCATAAAATGGAGAGGGAAGGGTGAGGGCGAACTGATTTATCGCCCTCACCCTTTATTTTTCGTCTTCTGCCTTGTACACTTTACATAACAATGCCGTCAGGTCCGGCGACCCGTACATGGGATCGCAGTGGTTGTTGTTCGTTAGTACATTAGGGTTAGACTTCAACAGTCCGTGCAAAGGTCCGGGCTCTTCAGGGTAAAAGCAATTAGCTGTAGCCATAACCACCCCCCGCAGAATCCCCGGGAAAAGCCTTGCTTTCTGCTTGATTCTGCCGCGCGGACTCTCTATCCACGCCCAGTCGCCGTCTTCGATGCCGTATTGTTTGGCTGTATCCGGATGTATCTGCATCACCGGGTCTTTCTGGAAGCTCCTTAACCAGGGTATATTCCGGTACTGGGAAAGAAAATAGAATGGCTGGCGGTATCCTGTCGTCAGCACTAGCGGGAATTCTTTCGCCAAATCCGGCGTTGACACAGAGCTCTCGCCAGGCTCCTGGAAGTAGGGCAGCGGATCGTAACCAAGGTCCTCCAGTACCGTCGAATAAAGCTCCATTTTGCCGGTGGGTGTTGGGAACCCACCTCCTTTTCTCCAGTAATCAGTCTTATATTTGTAGTAAATCTGGTCTTTGCCCATCCTGGCATGAACGACCTTCTTACTGAAATCTTTCCATGTCATATTGCCTTTTTTCAGCTGGTAGTCAAGCATCTTTTCGACGTTTTCGAACCAGTATTGCGGCGCTAACCTTTTACCCACCTCGTTGAATATCTTGCTGTCCTGCCATGCTTCTCCCGGTGGGTTGACCGTACGATTGTGGGCTTCTATCATAAAGCGCGGGTGCATGTCATAGATATCGTCGATTTCCAGCCAGTGCGCTGCCGGTAGTAGGATATCGGCGATTTCCGCCATCGGACCCATGAATTGGTCGGCGTGTACCAGGAATTCAAGATTCTTGAGAGCCCGTATGACTTCCGTAGTGTTGGCAAGATGCAGTATTTGCTGTCCGCCCACGCTGAACCAAACTTTTATTACCGAATTTCCGTTCAATAGCTGTTTGATGACTGTATCGGAATGGGCAGTTCGGGCTGCTCCCATTTTATATTCGTCGCTGCCTACGATTCCTTTACGCATCTCCGGAGTTATTGGAATTTCCGTAAAAAAGTCCTCGCGTAGCCCCGTATCCGGGGGCATCCATGCCACCATGCTGCCCGGCCTTTCGATATTGCCGGTAACACCGAGCAGGCAAATAATGCTCCTTAATGTCTGCCCGCAGTTTGCCTGCCGCTCTAGTGAGCTGCCTATCTGTATGCATCCCGGCGTATCTTCAGCGAAGAGCCTCGCCGCTTTTCTGATATCCTCGGCTTTCAGCCATGTAATCTCTGCGGCTCGTTCCGGCGTGTATTCCTGGACTCTCTCTTTGAGATTTTCGAAGCCGTAAGTCCAGTTCTCCACGAAGTCTCTATCGTAAAGCCCTTCGTTGATGATGACGTTAATCATCGCCAGTGCTAAAGCAGCATCCGTTCCGGGCCTGATTTGCAGCCAGAGCGTCGCCCTGGAAGAAAGCGCCGTTTCCCGCGGGTCGATGACGATGAGGTTTTTTACGTGTTTCAGGCTGTCTAAAAACCACACCGCCATTTCCCCGTCGGCGCTGCTGATTTCAAGTTGTTTCGCCCAGGATATCTGCGTCTTGGGGAATTCTCCGCCCCACCCGTGATAATCGCAGTAAAGCCTGCCGTAGCCGGTGACCAGCCCGTATAAGCCCAGCCTCGGACTGTGGCAGATGTAGCCCGGTGTAATGATATTAGCTGTACCGATAGAACGGGCAAACCTGTGGGTGTACTCGTTATAACCCCGCCCCGTTCCCTGCGATACGGCTATGGAAGAAGCCCCGTGCTTGGCGATTGATTCTTTCATCTTTTGTTCGATTGTATCCAGCGCCTCGTCCCAGCTAATGCGCTCCCATTTCCCCTCGCCCCTTTTACCCATCCTTTTCAGGGGATAAAGCAATCGATCGGGGTGATTGATGTGCTGGATGCTGGATAGTCCTTTCGAGCACATCGTGCCGCGGGTCGGCGATTCCGGGTTGCCTTCGATGTGGATGATAACTCCGTCCTCGACTGTTACCAGCGCGCCGCAGCCGCCATGACAGCTTTTGCAGGTTGTTTTGATTATCTTCTTTTCGCCCATATATTTATTCTTTCTTGGTTAGAATTATAATGTATTTCATATGAAGTGTGAAAAGCAGAGGAATTGTTGGTTGCGCCGGCCGCTATTGAGCTTTAGCGACCAGCGGTTTATAGGCGCCGGCTTTTAAAACGCAATATCTCAACGCCAGTCCGCCGATAATCTCGCAGATGACCCCGGTTATTATCAAGGCCGTGGGGACTTCGTTTGATATCAGGCTCCCCAGGGCAATCGCCAGTGGTACGACGATACCCAGCGCGACAATCCCCGTCCAGAATATCGGAGCGCTTTGCCCATGGATTTGCTCCAATACCGACTGCTTGCCGACGGATTCTCTTATCGATGCCCGCCAGAGATAAACAACGATGAGTAGAGCGTTGGCTATAAGCAGCCATCGACTGCCTGTTTCGGCGGCGGCAAGATTAACATCACCGCCGTTCAGCGCGATAACCACGGAAAGCCCGAAGCCGCCCAATATCCCACAGAGAACAAACAATACAGGTAATAATGCCGAATTCCAGAACGGCACACCCTTGACGTTTTTCAATATTATGCCGGTATAAACAGCTACGGCGAAAGCCGTTATCCCCCCTAACACTTTAAAAACAACTTCAGCGGCGCTGCCGGGCAGCCAGTAGGATAATATTAACTGTATCGCTACCAGTCCGATGAATAAAAACACGAAGATGAAACCCCTGGCAAGCCATGAGGTATTAGGACGGGTGATTATCCTCCAGAACCGCAGCGGCTTGCCGAGGTATATCAAGTGCGTTCCGCCCTTGATAACGGCGATAATCAGCCAGCTTATGAACATGCCCCACAGGCTGTTGAAGTACAGCGACACTAAATACAGTCCCCCGCCCAGCCCGCCGGCATAGAAAGCAATCCACAGGAATATTCCCCGGCGGTCTATCCATTCCGTCTGGCGGGTGTAGTTAATCATCCATTGGTGTGCTTCCACTTTAGTCTCCAACTCCTACTGTGTGAGGCTCTTTCTGATGTCTGTCTTCAATTTTTGTTGCTTCTACCTGCCCTATCTTCCCGTCTATAAAATATATCGAAGGGTCGGTATTGTATTCCGGATGCAACTGAAAGCCGCCCTTTTCTCTTATCAAACGCGAAACCTCGCTGTCAGGCTCATCCAGGTCCCCGAAAGTCAGCGCTTTTGCTGGGCAGGTATTTACACAGGCGGGCGTGGCTTCACGGTCGATGCCCGGCTTCAGTCCCTTAGCCAGTCCGACATCAATCCTTTCCGCGCAAAAATTGCATTTCTCCGTTGTTCCTATTTGATGCTGGTAAAGCTTCTTGCCCGCTTTCTCAAAGTCCGTCTGCACAATGCCGGGGAAAAAGCCCTTGTCTTTATCTTTGGAGAGAAAGGTGCGGTTCTGGTAGGGGCAGGCGACTACACAATAGCGGCAGCCCACGCACTTATTCTGGTCGACCCATACAATGCCATCGCCACGTTGTTGGGTAGCGCCTGTCGGACATACCTCGACGCATGGCGCGTCTTTACACTGGTTGCAGCGTACCGAATAGGTTGATACAGTAGGATTATCACCGCCGGTCTCCAGTTCTATCAGCCTCGGCCAGGACATACCCATCGGTAAAAAATGCTCGATTCGGCACGCGGCTAAACAGGCGTAACATCGCACGCAGCTTGATAAATCTACCACCATTCCCCATCTCATGTTTTATATATTATCATAATGCACATATAATGTCAATAATTACTGGGCATAACGTAATAATAATGATATTATAATGCGCAATATATCTATGTATTATACAATATACTATGCTAAGCGTAGTAGCTATGGTAAGTTGAGAATTATTTTTTATCGTTTGCGTATTGAGATTTTTTGACAGGAAATAACTGAATGGTATAATGGGTAGATAATTCTAGAATGTCACCATATTTAAGGTCTTTTGAATAAATAACTTGGAGGTACTAGTGGTCAGTAAAAATCAAGCTATCGTAAGTACTAAAAGCGGGAAATTGGAGGGTTTTATTGAAAACGACCTATATGTCTTTAAAGGCATTCCTTACGCGGTGCCGCCTATCGGCACTTTACGATGGATGCCGCCGCAGACGGTCAAGCCCTGGGATGGTGTACGCCCCGCTAAAAAATACGGCTCTTATGCCCCCCAGAATCCGATGCCTGTCGCTGCTCCGGGAATGCCTGTCTTTGAAAAAGAGCTTCAAGATGAAGACTGCCTCTTCTTGAATATCTGGACGCCCGGACTGGATGATGCCCGCCGTCCGGTTATGTTCTGGATACACGGCGGCGCTTTTATTATTGGTTCTGGCACCGAGCCGTTCCTGGAGGGCGGCAAGTTGGCAAAACGCGGTGATATTGTCCTTGTCAGTATCAACTATCGCCTGGGTGCGTTTGGTTTCTTGAATCTTAAAGAAATCACCGGCGGTAAAATACTGGCGACGGGTAATGAGGGGCTGCTGGACCAGATAACGGCTCTGGAATGGGTGCATAATAACATTGCGGCTTTCGGCGGCAACCCGGATAATATCACTGTTTTCGGTTTTTCTGCCGGCGGTATGAGTATCGGTAATCTGCTGGGTATGCCTCTGGCGCACGGCAAGTTCCACAAGGCTATCAACCGCAGCGGCGCGGCTAATATTGTTGGACCGTTGGAGGACATGGTTAGAATATCGGAAGAATATGTCAGGATATTTAACCTGAAAGGTAAAGATGTTGATTCATTACGCAATCTGAAAACACAGGAGCTTCTGGATGGCCAGCAGCAACTGGGTAACAAGTTGCGCGAGACTGAATACCGGATGACGCCGTTCCAGCCGGTTGTTGACGGGAACGTTATTCCGGAATGGCCTATTGAAGCCATCAGAAAAGGTTCTGCTAAAAACATTCCCGTTTTGGCGGGCAATACGCTTGACGAAATGAAGGCTATGACGGCGATGGAACCAGCTATGCGGAATATGGACGAAGCGGGAATGGTGAAAAGATTAAATGACCTGCTACCGCCGGAAATGGTCCCCGGGCTGATTAAAAATTATCGTGATATTTTGAAAAAACGTGGTGGTAGCTCCTCCCCGTCTGATATTTTGGGGACTCTCAACGTCGACCTTATGTTCCGGATACCTACTATCCGACTTGTTGAAACCCAGCGCGATGCCGGCATGCCTGTGTATAACTATCTGTTTACCTATAAATCACCTGCGATGGGCGGTATTCTGGGTGCTATGCACGGCTCTGATAATCCCTTGCTTTTTGGAAATCTTGATGCTCAATTGAATGGCACCGGCCCGGAAGTAGAAAATCTTGCCTTGAAAATACAGGACTCCTGCGCTGCTTTCGCCCGCACCGGCGACCCCTCCTGCGAGAGCATCGGCAAATGGCCTGTCTACGGCGCCAAACGCATGACGATGATGCTGGATAAAAATCCGCGTGTTGAAGTCGCTCCGTATGAAGATGAACGTAAGGCCTGGGATAAAATAGATTTGTTATTTACCCGGCCTATATAGATTTTTGCCTATACCGGCGCTAGTCTGATATCCAGCACGGCGGCTTGTCCACCACGTACCATACCAAGGCAGTCCTTGAGCGCTTTAGGTATGTCAGCCGGGTCATCAACCATGCGCCCGTAGGCGTTATTGGCGCGGGCAATCAGGGTGTAGTCCGGCGGTGCGGCGATATCGGCGCCCATGTTATCTACGTTGTACTTTTCTTTAAACAGTCCCTTGATAGCCCCGTAACCTTGATTATCATAGATAACGGCTAAAAACGGGGCTTTGTAAAAGTTAGCCGACCACAAAGTTGACTCCGGGCAGCCGTAGATAAAAGCGCCGTCGCCCATCAGGCTGATGACCGTTTTATCCGGCGCTGCCAGCTTCACACCCAGAGCCGCGCCCGGCGCCCACCCGATGCATCCCCCCGCGCAGGATAGTAATGAACCTGGCTTGCTGCGGTGGACCTGGTGTGCCACAATCGTTGACGGTGATATCGTCTGGTTCACGATAATCGTATTGTCGTCGATTATTTCATCGATGCATCGACTCAACCAGTGCGCGGTAATCGGCTTGCGTTCGGCATGGCTCGTTGCCAGCGTTCGCCATTCGCTATCAAGCTTTTTATGCTCCGCCTCCAGTGCATTGGCGCGTTTCTTAAACTGCTCGCTTTTTTCCGCCGTTAGTTTCTGCTTAATAATTTTCGTCAGGGCGGGTATCGCCTGTGCTGAATCGGCTTTCAGGAGAATATCAGGCTTCTTGCCCCACAGCGGTACGCCTTTTTTCGCCGTGTCGATATCGATATGGATTATCTTGACGTTGGGCATCGGTGTGGAGGGCGGCGACGCGTAATGCATATCGTAGTCGATAGCCAGGATGACATCGGCTTTACTCAATAGCGGGTTACCGAATCCTCCGGTAGGGGAAAGCAATGCTGCTAATGGATGGTTGTTAGGGAAGTTCACTCTGATATCGGATGTTAGCACTCTTACGCTTAATGTTTCCGCCAGCTCTATCAGCGATTGCACGGTATCGAGGTTCCTGCCTGAATATCCGGTCACTATCAGCGGATTTTCGGCGTTAATGAGGACTTCGGCAATTTTGGTGAGAGTACCTGTATCGATTTTTAACAGGTTTTCACTCTTGGTGTTAGCTATTTTACGCTGGGTAATTTCACCCTTGCTCCAGAGTACCTCCCTCGGCAGGCTTAAGTAAACGGGACCGCAGGGCTCGGTCGTGGCAATACGGAAAGCCTCTTCGAATACGTCGATGACGTTCTCGTTGGGATTTAAATAGTGGTCCCATTTGACGAAGTTGCGTACCGTCGTCCCCTGGTCGAAGGGTTCGCCGCGCCAGTTGGTACGTTGGCTGGGCCCGTAGCTCTCGGTGAAAAACACCACCGGCACCCTTCCCCATTGGGCGTTATGCAGGGCGCCGCCTAGTTGCAGCGTGCCTAGTTCGGAATGTACCGATACTACCTGCGGTCTCCCCGATGCCATCCAGTTGCCGTGTGCAGCTGTCATGGTTACGAACTCATCGAGGCAGAGGATGCTTTTCGGCGACTTTTTCCCCTGTGCCTGGTAGGCGGCTATCGTTTCCAGTACCGGCACATTATCTATACCGGGATTAAAGAAAACGAACTCGACTCCGTTGGCGTTCATAATCTCTATGAGAGCTTTTATTGTCGTATATTCTTCCATATTTATCCTCTAATCCTATTGTTATTCAATATCTCTTTTATAGTCCGTCCCATTTCCTGCTGTAAAAACCACTCCTTTACATAACTATCACAGCTGCTATTTTCTATATACGCCGTATTCTTTGGCAGCATCCAGCATTGCTCTCACGTTCTCCGGCTTGCCGTTATCTACCTGCGCCCCGCCCGCCAGTATATAACCTCCGCCCTTGCCGCAGGTCTCGATGAGTTTACGGCAATAGTCTTTCACTGATTTTGGTGTTCCGGTCAGCATTAGTGAGGTTGGGACGTTTCCGGCGATACAACACTTCTCGCCCAGGATTTTCTTGGCTTTACCCATATCCGTCTTATCGAAAAGCCAGGAAACCTCGCCCTTAGCGAATTCGTTGACACTTTCCAAGCGCGTTTCGTAGCTGCCCTCGGCAAATAGCATCGGTAAAATACCTTCCTCAAGCAGGGCATCGATTACTCTTTTCAGGGAAGGCCAGTAAAATCTATCGAACTGCTTATCGGACATCCAGCCATCGGCGCCTTTATGCAGGGGGAACATGGCTATTAAACCTTTGGATGCATTGGCGGGAGTGATGACCGACTCAATCATTAGTTTGGTTATTACATCGATAGCTTCGAGGAGCTTGTCTGGCTGGCGGAACATGTCGTTGATAATCCCGTGTGTTCCTCTTAGAGTGTCGCCGATGACATCGAAAGGCGCTTTGGCGAAGGCGCCCCTGGCGGTGGGAAATCCGGCTTCCAGTGTTCTCCGCGCGAATTCCCCGGTAACCTGCATGTATTTCAGTAGTTCGTTGCCCACGTTTATCAGTGTCCGCAGCGAATTTTGTACCCCCGGATGAGAATACGGCATGAAATTCATCGCCGGCAGTTCGATGATGTTGGTGAAGGGCGTTAGCAGATTCCACGATTCGAATGCTCCGAAAATACGTGGCATGTAGGTCCTCTGCCAGAAATCTGATGGATTTAAAATTAGGGCGTTGTACTCGTCTGCCTTCATATACTCGCCCTCGACGAACTGGATTCCCGTGGCATTTTTTTCCAGCCCGTGCCCCGGGTATTTATACAATTTATAATCCAGCAAATCGTATATTTTCCCCGGTATTACCATGCCCGGACTTGATAGAGAGTCCGCGTCCTGGAAGTCCGCGTTAAATTTATCCCATGCCTTGACCGCCAGATCATAGTCATACATGCAGTTATAATAGTCGGTGCCGTAAAGATAAGCTGGCAGTGAGCCTATCATCAGTGAGACCGGAACTCTGTCCGGTTCTCGGACGTTATAAACGTCAATCATCCTCTGCACCCTCTGCTTGTAGGCTTTTTTAGCCGCGGCGCTGGTGAAGTTTACGCCTTCGGCATCGAGCCACCATTTAAACCTCTGGTCTCTCTTTTCTTGCGGGGTCATCTCCGACCATTTCTTCTCTGGCATCTTTCTGCTCCTGTTCTAGTTTTAAACATAGATAAAGTTTAATCGTGATGTTGTTGTTCTTGGAATTCCTGTCGACCTGAACAGCCTGACTCTTTAGTGTCACATTATACCAGCGTGACGGGAATAATACAAAAAGTATATCATATATACTTGGAAGACGTTTAATTGTACTTCTTTACTATCGTTTGTATAATAGCAGCAATACCTGTGAAAGCATTGTAACCTGCGCTTCAAACTCGTATAATTGAATTAAGGAATACAGTAATATGATGTGTCCGGTATGTCATAAGGATGCTCTGATTGTTGAGTATCAGGATATAGAGTTGGATTATTGTCCCGTCTGTAACGGCGTCTGGTTTGATGCCGGCGAGCTTGAATTGCTTATGGAATCGGCTGGGTTGGAGGACTTCCGGCGCTATCTTGAGGGTATTATTCACGCTCCGGAAGTTGCTACTTCGGAAAAAAAACGTAAATGCCCCGACTGTAACCACAAGATGAAAAAGACCTATATAGACCGGGATAAAAAAGTCCTCGTTGATGTCTGCCATGTCGGCGATGGCATATGGTTTGACGGCGGTGAGGTACATCATCTGGTACAGGCGCTGGTAGGAGAATCGCCGGAAAAAGGTGATTCTCAAGGTGTTCTGGCTTTCGTCGGCGACATGTTTAAACATCAGACAGGATAATATCCTTAAAAGATATTTGCGTAAATATAATTGGGAGGTAGTAAAACGTGATTGCATTATGGATTGTCCTCGGCATCGTCGTTATCTTGATTTTTTTCATCATCGGCGCTTACAACGGCTTGGTTGGCTTCCGCAACCAGGTCAAGAACGCCTGGGCGCAGATAGACGTTCAGCTGAAAAGGCGATATGACCTAATCCCCAATCTCGTAGAAACAGTCAAAGGCTACGCTAAACACGAGCGGGAAACATTTGAGATGGTAACCAAAGCTCGTAATCTAGCCCAGCAGGCGTCCTCTGCTGGTGCTGCTGAAAGAGGCAAGTTGGAAGGTGAGTTGGGCATGGCGCTGGGCAGGCTGCTGGCAGTTGCCGAGGCTTATCCGGAATTGAAAGCCAACCAGAACTTCCTCGCTCTACAGGAGGAGTTGACCTCCACAGAGAATAAAATCAGCTTCTCCCGGCAGTATTACAATGATTCTGTCCTGAAATATAACAATAAAATACAGATGTTTCCTTCCAACGTTATCGCCGGCATGTTCAGCTTTAAATTGGGTGAATTCTTTGAAGTTACCATAACGGTGGAGAAAGAAGCTCCAAAGGTCAGTTTTACTTAAGCAAGAAAAATATAAATCATGTGGGAACAGATACGGTCAAACCAGGTAAGGTCGGTATTTCTGATCGCGCTTATCGCGGGATTATTGCTGGCTGTCGGCTATTTTCTGGGACTTTACTTTTTCGATAGCGCGGTTGGTGGACTGGTCATTGCCTTAATTGTCTGGGCAATTATGAGCCTGGTTGCTTATTTTCAGGGCGATAGCATCCTGCTCGTTATGGCGAAAGCCAAGAAAATCGGCCCCGATGATGCCCCGAGACTCTATAATGTGGTCGAGGAGATGAAAATAGCCTCCGGCCTTGAGAAGGTGCCGGATGTCTATATCATTGACGACCCGGCATTAAATGCCTTCGCTACCGGCCGCGACCCCTCTAAAGCATCGGTGGCTATCACTTCCGGTTTATTGCAGAAGCTCAACCGTGATGAATTACAGGGAGTCATCGGCCATGAGATTGCGCACATTAAAAATCGTGACGTCCTTCTTATGGCGATTACAGCCGTAATGCTCGGCACTATCGTGATACTTTCGTGGTATGCCACACGCGTTTTAATCTTTGGTGGTATGGCGGGTTCAGGCAGAAGGTCTTCATCGCGTAGTGGCGGTGGTGGAGGTGGCGCCCAAGCGATTATCCTGATTGTCGGCCTTGTCTTGATGATTCTTGCACCCATCATGGCGCAACTTATTTACTATGCTATCTCCCGCAAGAGGGAATATCTCGCCGATGCCTCCTCCGCTCTCTATACTCGCTATCCGGAAGGCCTGGCATCGGCTCTGGAAAAAATCGGGGGTTCAACCCAGCAGTTGAAATCCGCCAATCAAGCTACTGCCCCTATGTATATCATCAATCCTTTCCGTAAAGAGGGCATGAAAGCCGCTGACCTTACCAGTACTCACCCCCCCATATCGGAGAGGGTACGCATCTTGCGTGCCATGGCTGGCGGCGCTTCCTTTACGGATTATAATAATGCTTACCGCAAAGTGCATTCTGGCAAACAGGCAATTATCTCTCAAACTGCAACGGCGGGAATAGGCGCTGTAGGTGTCAGGCAGGCATCGCTGTCCGCCCCCGGAGAATTAGGGCTCGCTTCGGGCAAAGCCGCGAGTAAAGCCGCGGGAACCCATGAAGTGTCGGACCTCATGCTGCGCTTGGATAAATACAGGACTGTGGACTGTGAATGCGGCGCCAGGTGGAAAATACCGCCGGGTTTTAAAGATAATAATGTGCTCTGTACCAGATGTGGACGGAGAATCAGGCTCTAGAAACCAGCCTGTGCTTTTCTTGATATCAGGATTGCCCTGCAGAAGTAATCGCTATTTGTAGTGATGGCACTTCACGTAATTTTTACCGACCTGCCGCATATCTGGTATTTCTTTTGAGCAGAGTTCCCCGGCCTCGGCGCAGCGGGTGTGGAATCGGCAGCCCGGTGGTGGATTCAATGGTGAAGGCATTTCACCGGTCAATATAATCTGTTTCGCACCGTCTTTAGCATCCTCGGGCAACGTCAACTGTGAAGCGGATATCAGAGCCCTCGTATACGGATGTAAAGGATTCTTGAAAAGCTCCTCTGTGTCCCCGTATTCTACCAGCTGTCCGAGGTACATAATGGCCACACCGTGGCTCATATATCTTACCGTTGCTAGATTATGCGCGATTACTATATAGCTAAGGTTAAACTGTGTTTGGAGGTCTTTCAACAAATTCATTATCTGCGCCCGGATTGATACATCGAGGGCGGAAACGGGCTCATCCAGTACCAGCAGGTTCGGGTGTAATGCCAGAGCGCGTGCCACGGCGATACGCTGGCGTTGGCCGCCGCTGAATTCGTGCGGATAGCGGGTCATACCCTCCGCCCCTATACCCACTTGGTCCAGTAGCTTGCTAACGTTATCATACACTTCCTTCTTGGGCTGCTTTGTGTTCACAAACAGCGGTTCGCCGACAATATCTCTCACCCTCATTCTGGGATTCATGGAACTCCAGGGATTCTGTTGCACGGACTGGACCTTGGGCCTATAGCCGGTTTTAAGCTGCGCGGCAGAGAATTTATAAACGTCTTTCCCTTCAAAAAGAATGTTGCCGGAAGTCAGTCTCTCCAGCAGTAATATTGCCTTGGCAATAGTCGTTTTCCCCGCCCCTGATTCTCCCACAAGGCTAAAAGTCTTGCCCTGTTCTACGGTAAAAGAAACACCATCCACGGCCCTTACCCAGCCGACGGTACGTTGAAGAAGCCCCCGTGTCACCGGATAGTGTTTTACAATATCACGCGCTTCGAGTAAAACCTCTGCCATGACTTACTTTACCCTCCAACAAGATACAGAGTGATTATCACTGATTTTTACCTCGGGCGGCTGTTGCTCCTTACAAACATCAAGCGCAACGGTACAGCGTGGACAGAAGCGGCACCCGGGAGGTAAGTTCATCAATGAAGGCGGCTGACCTTCGATTGAAAATAACCGTTCGTCTTTTTGATCCAGACGCGGTACAGAATGAATCAGGGCGACTGTATAGGGGTGCTTGGGCGCTTTAAAAATTTCCCTCGTAGGGGCTGTTTCCACGATTTTCCCTGCATACATGACTCCCACTCTATCGCATATCCTGGAAATGACCCCGAAATCATGGGTAATAAACATTATCGCCACGTTTGTCTTCGCCTGAATATCCTCGAATAAAGCGATGTATTGAGCCTGTATAGTTGAATCCAAAGCAGTCGTAGGTTCATCGGCAATCAGCAGGCGTGGCTTGCAGGACATTGCTATTGATCCCACCACCCTCTGCCTCATGCCTCCGCTAAGTTGAAAAGGATATTCCTTGATACGTACTTCCGGAGCCGGGATTCTCAATAACCGCAATGCTGATATCACTTCAGGTTCAACCATATTCTCAGGAAGGCCCTGGTGCAGCCGCACTGATTCTGCTATCTGGTCGCCGACTTGATACACCGGATTAAGTGAGGACATCGGGTCCTGCAATATCATGGAAACTATTTTCCCGCGATACGCCCTCATTGCCTTTTTGCTCAACTCCAGGAGGTTTTTACCCTCCAGGATTATCTTGCCCCCCACAATCTGGCCCCCCGGCTCTGGAAGTAAACGCATGATTGATAACCCGGTTACTGATTTACCGCAGCCGGATTCACCCACAATCCCGAAAGTCTCCCCCTCCCTTATCAAGAAACTCACCCCGTCAACAGCCTTGACCTCACCCATCCTTGTAAAGAAAGAAGTATGCAGGTCTTCAACTTGTAGTACAACATTACTCATAATTGTCTCAACCTCGGGTCCATTTTATCACGTAGCCAATCACCCAGGAAGTTGCCGGATAATACCACCAACCCGATACATATGCCGGGGAACGTAGAAATCCACCAGGCAACATCCAGGTCGTTTCTTCCATCAGACACCATGGAACCCCATGATGGTGTCGGTGGCGGAATACCTATGCCGAGGTAGCTCATGCCGGATTCTGCCAGAATCATCATACCCACGGCTAATGTCATAATTATTATCAACGGATTAAGGACATTCGGGAAAATGTGTCTGAGCATTATTCTCCACGAAGATGCGCCGGATATACGCGCCTGTGCTACGAAGTCTGAATTGCGTATACGCAATGTCTCTCCACGTATTAAACGTGCATAACCAGCCCAGCCCAGTGCTGATAACGCTATCACCACGGTGAAAAAACCTGGTCCCAAGGCCACCGCCAGCAACATTGCCAGGACCAGGCCGGGAAAAGACATGGCAATATCAACTACCCTCATTAAAAAGCCGTCGATACGCCCTCCGAGGTAGCCTGAAGCTATACCCATAAGCGTACCGATGCCGGCGGTAATAGCTATCACCATCAGAGAAACGCTAAGAGAGACCCTCGCCCCGTAAATAACACGACTTAACACATCTCTGCCCAGACTGTCTGTCCCTAGGAGATACTTTGTGCTCCCACCCTCAATAAAAGCTGGTGGCAGACGCCTTTCTGTCAAAGATGTCGCCTCTGGGTCATGAGGAGCTATAAACGGTGCAAATATTGACGTCAGTATTAGTATAATGAATATAGACAACGGAATAATAAATGTCAGGTTCTTCATTATACGGGACCACCGAGAAACACCACCCTTCCTCTTATTAGTTGTCTTTGCTTCTATATTCGGTGCCACTGTCATTATATATGCCAGCCTTTATGACTTTTCATACCTTATTTGCGGGTCGACATAGGCGTATGCAATATCGACAAGCAGGTTCGCCCCGAGTACCATTATTGCAATTAATATCGTAATCGTCTGTACTACCGGGAAATCCCTGGAAAATGTCGATGAAAGCGCCAGCCTGCCCATGCCCGGCCAGTTAAAAATGTTCTCGGTGATTATCGCGCCGCCAACTATTCCGGCGAATATCATGCCTGCTGTTGTCAACGGTGCTATCAATGCGTTTCGCAGCGCATGTTTCCAGATAACCACTCTTTCCGGGAGACCCTTAATTCTTGCCAGCTTGACATACTCGCTATCGAGTACATCCAGCATGCTGGAACGTACCAGACGCATCATGCCCGGCAGCATAAAGAAGACCATGGTGCCCACCGGCAGGACATAGTGAAGCGGTGTATCCATGCCGGCCGCTGGGAAAATCTGCCAGTGCACGGATAACACTAATACCGCAATGATAGCTACCCAGAAACCTGGCAATGCCTGCCCAAGGATGGCTAAAAATTTAACGGTGTTGTCTATAATTGAGTCGCGGCGGACTGCCCCCAATATACCTAGAGTAAATGCCAAGACCATGCCTATAATAAATGAGGGAATACCTAGTTTTAATGTATTCGGTAGTGCCTCGCCGATCATTTCGATGACGGGTCGCATCTGCATGAATGACTTGCCGAACTCGCCCCTGGAGTAGTCTTTAATGAAAATCAAGAACTGCTCGGCGTATGATTTATCCAGTCCGAGCTGTATTTTTACTGCTTCTATTTGTTCTTTTGTTGAGTTGGGCGATTTTATCAGTTCGGTGGGGTCTCCTGAAAGCCGGACCAGGAAAAAGACCATTACCATGATTCCGATGAGAGCGATGATGGACTGTAGTATTCTTATTATGATAAAACGCGTCACTGTCTTTTCCCTTGATATTTGGGATTACTAAGAATAGTTCCTTTTTATCTTAGTGTAATACTAAATTTGAGTAATTAATTCTATGATACATATATATTATCTAAGTGTCAAATATTTTAGCATTTATACAAATTTCTCATTAAAATTATCCGTATATTGCGTATAATTCGGTAAAAATGGATACAAAGTACCACTCATTATGATACCTAAGGGTAATTTTTTGAACCATGGCTTTTCGGGGGGGATTACCCCCCGAAAAGCCTCTATTTCGCGTTAAACTGGTCTTTTAACGAACCAAGTATTCTCTTAAGGGTGCTTAAGGAAGGCTAGAGAATCGGCGGAGGAAACCCAGGTCTTGTAGCTCCATGCACCAAGGTTAGGTCCGGAGATAACCAGCGGTTTAACCATGCAGATGCCGATATTGATATACTGGGCATGGCCCGCTTCCTGGAACTCCTGCCAGTACTTCAATGCCTTCACCGGGTCGAGTTCTGCGGCATACTTCGCGTACATTGCGTCAATCGTCGGGTCGGTAAGTCCGTGGTGCACGCCCGTCGATGTGTACATGTTGGATGCGTGGTATGTGCTGTTAGGTGCGCCATTGAAGAACCACGGGAATATCCAGCCCACGTTTTGCGCATCTTCTGCCAGAGGTCCGAAGCTAAAGTAAAGACCGCCATATACCACGGAGTCAACTATCTCAATTACGCAGTCGATACCGACAGCTCTCCAGTAGCCCTGGATTATCTGCATGAAATCGACTCCGGATCCTGGTGAGATGTACATGTGGATTACCGGGTCTTCCCAGGCATCCGGATATCCGGCTTCTGCCAGCAGTGCTTTGGCTTTATCTGGATCATATGAGTAGAAATTAAGCCATGAGTCTTTCCAGCCATAGCTGCCCGGGGACATGAACCACATGCCTCCCGGTACGGCGTTACCCAGGTAGTAGGAATCACAAATTTCCTGGCGGTTGATGGCATAGGATAATGCCTGTCGGACTCTTATGTCGTGCACGGGTCCGGCCGTCTCATAGTAGCTTCCCTGGACGGTCAGATTGATCAGGGCGGGGAACCCGAATTCAACGGTTTTCCAGCCGGCTTTCTGCAGTGCAACGATCCTGTCCATGTTTACGGTGACCATATCAAGTTCGCCGCGCTTGAGCATGGCAACCTGCGTTGCTTCTTCTGGAACCTGGAGATATTTAAGAGTTTTATACTCGGGTATGGCTAGTGGGTTCCAGTAGTCTGTGTTGGCTTCCATCGTAAAGCTGGTCTCCGGAGTATGCTCGACGAACTTCCAGGGACCGGAACCCATTGGGTTCTTCCTGAATTCTTCCTGACCTACTGACTCAAAGTAGTCCTTGGGCAGGACGCGAGTCCAGGCAAAAGGCACGACCAGAGCTGGCTCGGGATGATTGGTCACGAATTCGAAGGTGTAGTCATCGATAACAGCCGTGCTTTTCGTGTTGTACATCGTGCTAAGGAAAAATGACCAGGGATTCGTGGATACTGTCATATCCCCAAACCGGTCTACGGACCATTTGACGTCTTCTGCTGTAATTGGCTCGCCGTTCCAGGCTTTGAGGCCCTTGTGGATTTTAAACGTCCAGGTATTGCCGTCTTCGCTTATTGACCAGCTGTCAGCTACTGTGCAGGCCCAATCGGCGTCATCATTGCCAACGTAATTACCATCGGGGTCCCATGTGATTATTGGTTCATACATTGACCAGCCCCAGAAGGACTCATAATAAACTGGGTCTGTTGATTCGTAGCTGAAATCTGTGGAGCCGATGGTTATCGTACCATAAGGTTCAGGTTTGATCGGTTGCGTTCCTGTGGGTTGTGTTGCGGTTGGTTGTGTCGCTGTTGGCTGTGTTGCTGTAGGTTGTGTTGCTGTTGTTGTCGCTGTTCCGCCGCAACTGGTAAATATCAATACAGCTGCCAGCATCAAGAATATCGGGACCAGTAACAATTTTTTCATTCTTTCCTCCTCTTTAAAATTTTGGCGATTCCTGAAATATTCTTATTATTGGCTATTATCGACCTCCCCTGTTATAAATATTTTTGGGCTTTTCTTAATTTCCTATATCAACACGCACAGAATACCCGTCTTCCGCCGTGTATTGTTATCCTGTAATTTTCAATTTTCAAATACTATAATCCATATTTCCTTAATTGTCAACTCTATTCCCCGTTCCTTTTATTCGATTTGAAAAACAAAAAGCATTTTCTCTGCATGATGGCATGTTTCATATTACAATTTATATCATTAAAAAAAAGTAAAATCAACTCAACAATGTATTAAGTCTGAACAACCGGAATATGGTTTGCGATTAATGATTAAACTAAAGCCCCGCCGCCGCCAGTATATCGGGCACAACCTCCTCTTTGCCGATAGCCATGATATGCACGCCGTCGCAAAGAGCTTCTTTCTTCAAAGCGGCGATTGTCCGCCCCGCTATTTCAATCCCTTTGGCTAGCATATTCTCTTTCGGCACTGCGGACAGTTCGTCAATGAGGTTCTTAGGCACAAAGATACCGGGTACGTTCTCCGTCATATACTTTGCCATTCTGGCGGATGAAAGCAGGACGATACCCGCCAGCACTTTGGCTTTTAGCTTTCGGGCGTATTCCATAAATTTCCTGAAATTATCGAGGTCATAGATAGCCTGGGTCTGGAAAAATTCAGCGCCGGCTTCTACCTTCTTTTCAAATTTTATCAATTGTGGCTCGATAGGCTGCGCCTCCGGCGTAACAATAGCCCCCGCGCAAAACTCCACCGCTCCTTCGAGCTTGTTCCCGCCTAAGTCCTCTCCGGCTGTCAGCTGCTTGATAGCTTTCAGTAGTTGTAGTGAGTCCAGGTCGAAGACGCCCTTGGCTTCCTTGTGGTCGCCAACCGGTACCGCGTCGCCGGTAAGGCATAATACGTTCTCGATGCCCCTGCTGTATGCAAAAAGCAGGTCGGCTTCCAGCGCCATCCGGTTACGGTCGCGGCAGGTCATCTGCATGATAGCCTCGCCGCCCCTCTCTTTAACCGCCAGGCACCCCCCCAGTGACGGGTATCGCATCACAGAACTCTGGTGGTCCGTGACATTCATGGCATCCACTTTATCTTTCAGTAGTTCGATGTGGTGGAACATCTTTTCCAGGTTCGTCCCTTTCGGCGGGGCGACTTCGCTCGTAATTACGAACTTTCCGGAGTTAAGAGCTTCTTTAAAACGCGATACCATTTTCCTTACCCCCTCACTGAATTCTCACCGACCTCGGTTTCAGACTGATGTGATGGTTGCGGGGCGGCTGGTACCGGTGCATTAGTTCGAGCCTGCCCTGCTCTTTTAATCGATTGTATATCAGCGTCCATGCACAGTCCTTTTCCTTGTCCACCTCACACTTGCCGTTATTGGTACCCCCGCAAGGACCGTTGACCAGTCCCTTGTGACAGGCGGTAATGGGGCAGACTCCCGCTGTCTCCCCGAGCAGACACTGTCCGCACTGGGCGCAGGCTTCGCGGAAAAATCCGGGTGTCTCCTCCACCCCTATAAATAATGTATCAACTGCGGGAATCACCGGTTTGCTGATGTTCAGGCTCATCCGGTGCACCCCCAGCGCGCAGGCCATGGATAAAATCACATCGGCGTTGCGTATAAACTGTTCGTTTTCTTTCATCGCCGTCTCGGTCATGTCGTCGCAGGCGGTGGGTATTACTGTAGTGCCGGTTATCCGCTTGCCCAGGTCCTGTAGCTTTCCCTTCATCTCCGCTACCTGGTCGATGCCTCCGGTCTTCGTCATGGTCGTACAGGTGCCGCAGCCTATTATAAATATTCTATCCAGCCCTTTCAGGCTCTGTTCAACTTCTTCCATTGTTTTTTGCTTTGTTATTGACTTCATAGCTGACCCCTCCCTCTAAGGAATCTCATTCTTCCAGGTCGCACCGCAGACACCTTTTGGCCTCGCGCTGGGCGATATCTTCAGAAAAGCCCAGCTCGATTTCTGTAAAGCTCGCTCGCCTTTCCGGTAGCGGCAGCGTATTTACCTTCGTCCTGGGTTGGTTCTCCCATGTCTCATCGAGTTCCAGTGGCTTTGCACCTTCGTTTTTCAACTTCTTGTCATAAATTTCCACGCGTGAGGTATCTTTGCGCAGGTACTTGTCTATAGCGATTGCCCCTCTCCTCCCCGCCGCGACGGCGTTAACAACCATGTCCGGCCCTGTGACAAAATCGCCGCCGGCGAAGATACCGGGTATGTTAGTCGCCAGAGTATTACTGTCTGTGACCAGGGTCTCCCACCTCGTCCGTTCGAGGGCGCTATCGGGTGGCAGGAAAGAAAGGTCGGGCGCCTGTCCCACCGCGGCGATAACCGTATCCGCTGCGATTGTAGACTCCGACCCCGTGATGGGGATAGGGCGTCGCCTTCCGCTGTCGTCGGGTTCACCCAGTTGCATGCGGGTACATTGAATCCCGGTAACCTTCCAGTTATCGCTGATTATTCTGGTTGGAGAAACCAGGAAATTGATTTTCACACCTTCAGCCATCGCCTCCTCATACTCCACTTCGGAGACCGGCATCTCATCTCTGGAGCGACGGTAATAGATACTGGTTTCCTCCGCACCGAGGCGGAGTGAAGTACGGGCTGCGTCCAGGGCAACGTTGCCACCCCCGATGATAGCCACCTTTTTACCTACCTTCGTCTCTCTCCCCAGCCTGACATCCCGCAGGAACCGCAAGCCGTAGTATAGACCCTCTAAGTCTTCGACCTCTCCTGGTATACCCAGGCGCTGGCTCCTCTGCGCGCCTGCCGCGATAAAGACTGCGGCATATCCGTCTTTCCTTAGATGTTCTATCGTAAAGTTAGTATTAATCGGTGTATTGTATTTTATCTCCACGCCCTTTTTGATGATATATTCGATGTCCTGCTCTATAGCAGCACGCGGTAAGCGAAACTCCGGGATCGCTACCGATAACATGCCCCCACCAATAGGCAATGCTTCGAAAACCGTCACCGGGTATCCTGACTGCGCCAGGAAATAGCCGCAGGCAAGTCCGGTCGGTCCCGCTCCCACCACCGCCACTTTCTGTTTTTTCGTGATTGGGAAAGGCTTTACTTCTCCCATCTCGGCGCCATGTTCCACATACCAGTCGGCGGCAAACCGTTTCAGTGTCCTTATAGCCACTGCCTCGTCCAGCTCCCCGCGTCGGCACCGTCCCTCGCAGGGATGGTGGCAGATGCGTCCGCATACCGCGGCAAAAGGGTTGCGTTCCCTTATAGTCTCGATGGAAGCTTTATAATCGCCATCGGCGATATATGCCACGTACTTCGGTATATTGATGCCCGCCGGGCAGGTATGCTGGCAGGGCGATATCATCAAAGCTTCGCAGACCGCCGCCGGGCATTTCTTCTCCCTTATATGAGCCTCGTATTCATCGCGGAAATAGTTAATGGTAGAGAGCACCGGGTTAGGTGCGGTCTGCCCCAGCCCGCATAGTGAACATTCTTTAACTGTTTTCGCTATGGAAAGTAGGGCGTCGATGTCATCGTCGCGTCCTTTGCCCTCGGTAATTCTGGTCAATATTTCCAGCATCTGCCGCGTTCCCAGCCGGCAGGGAGTGCACTTGCCGCAGGACTCGCTTTGCGTAAAGCTGACGAAGAAGCGCGCCACTTCCACCATGCAGGTCGCCTCGTCCATGACCACCATACCGCCCGAACCCATGATAGAACCCAGTTTCGCCAGCGTCTCGTATTCTATGGGTGTATCCATGAATCGCGCCGGGATGCAGCCCCCGGAGGGCCCCCCTGTCTGTACCGCTTTAAGGCTCCGCCCTCGCGGAATACCGCCGCCCACGTTATAGACTATATGAGACAACGGCGTGCCCATCGGTACCTCGACCAGACCGCTGTTTGCAATTTTCCCGGTGAGGGCAAAGACCGCTGTCCCTTTGCTTTTTTCTGTACCGATGCTGGCAAACCAGTCTGCCCCTCTTTCTATAATAATAGGAATGGTTGCAAGGGTTTTGGTGTTATTGATAATCGTCGGTTTGCCGTCAAGCCCGGAATTTGCCGGGAAAGGAGGGCGGGGACGTGGCATGCCGCGTTTGCTTTCAATTGAAGCTATCAGCGCCGTTTCCTCCCCGCATACAAAAGCACCTGCGCCTTCCTTGATATGTACGTTTAAATCGAATCCGGAACCGAGTATTTTATTGCCGGAAAAGCCTCTCTCCTGCGCCTGCACCAACGCCGTTTTCAGGCGTTGCACGGCTAGCGGGTACTCCGCGCGGACATAAATATATCCCTCGCTGGCGCCGATGGCATATGCCGCGATAGCCATACCTTCCAAGACAGAATGAGGGTCGGCTTCTAATATGGAGCGGTCCATAAAAGCGCCTGGGTCGCCTTCATCGGCGTTGCAAATCATATACTTCTGGTTCCCGGGAGCGTTATGGCAGAACTCCCATTTGGTGCCTGTAGAGAATCCCGCCCCGCCCCGTCCGCGCAGCCCGGAACGCTTTATCACGTCGATAACATCCTTCGGCTTCATCGTGAAAAGCGCCTTTTTCAACGATTCGTAGCCTCCGCGGGCTGTATAATCGCGAATTCTTTCGGGATTTATCTGCCCGCAGTTACGCATCACCACGCGTTGCTGCTCGTCATAAAATTTAATATCGGCGTATTGCGATATCGATTTGCCGGTTACCGGGTCGCGGTAAAAAAGACGCTCGACCGGTATGCCGTTATGCAGGTGTGAACTCACGATTTCCGCAGCATCTTCTAGTTCTACATGCGTATAGAAAATACCGTCCGGTTCCACCACCACGTTGGGTCCCTGCTGGCAAAAACCATGGCATCCGGAAAAGTCTGCCGCAGCTTCGGTTACTCCCTGTTTAACGAGTTCCGACTTCAGGGCTTCGAAAACGACATCGCCGCCGCCGGAAACACAACCGGTGCCCCGGCATACAAATACGGTACGCTTCACCGGCATATTACTCCTTCTTGCCTCTACCGAATATTCTGGCAACTTTCTTGGGATTCAAATTACCATATGTATCTTTGTTTATCATCAAATTTGGGGCGAGCGCGCACACGCCGATACAGGCTACCGTTTCCAGGGTATATTCCATGTCTTCGCTAGTCTGCCCCTCCTCGATGCCGAGGTGCTGTTTGGTCAGCTTCAGAATAGAGTTCCCGCCGCGTACGTGGCAGGCGGTTCCCCGGCACACCCTGACGATATTTCTACCCCGGGGTTTCGTATAAAGTTGAGCGTAAAATGTAATCACCGCCTGCACTTGGCTGGGGAATAGATTTAAAGCGCCGGCAATACTCGGGATAACCTCGGGGGGAATGAATCCCGCCTTCTCCTGAATTTCTTGGACCAGTGGTATCAATGCCCACCGCTTTCCCCGGTATCCCGCGATGATTTTCTCTATCTGCTTAAGATCTACCTTGGATTTCTTCTTCGTTTTAACCGTCATCGGTAATCCTTTCCACCTTTACGGCGCAGGATTTAAGCGCCGGGGCTTTAGCTTGATGGTACAGGGTAGTATCGAATAGCTCATACGCCGGAGGTTCGGGGAAGGATATCGGCATAAAAAGCAAGCCGGGTTGCAGCTTGGCGTCCAGCTTTGCGGTGGTTGTCAGTTCTCCCTGCGTTGAGGTAATCTTGATCTTGTCACCGTCCTTGACGCCCAGGCGTTTTGCATCATTATTATTCATTTCAAGCAGTGCCTCCGGTCGGAACTGCTTTAATCGTTTTGAACGCGAGCTGCGTGAGCCGGTGCCGAAATTAAAGAGCACCGAACCTACCAGCAGTGTAAAGGGATATTTTTCCGTAGCCACATCCGTCGGAGGCGTATATTCAACCGCTGAAAACCGCCCGAAACCGCTGGGGAACAATCCGTTATAAAGCCTCCTGTTGCTCGGGGCGTTTATCTCGTTGCCCTCTATGTCCGCCTCGATTGGCTCGGTGTCTCTATAAGCTAGGTAATGGTAGAAGGGGACCATCTCTTCGATTTCCTCCATCACCTGCTGGCTGGAAGTATATGGCATCGGTGACTCCAGTTTCGCCGCAATTCGCATAATTATCTCGCTATCAGGCAGGCTTTCTCCACAGGGTTCGATAGCTTTGTGCAGTCGCTGCACTCTCCCCTCGAAGTTAGTAAAGGTCCCCTCTTTCTCCGCGAAACTCGCAGCCGGTAATATTACGTTAGCCATCCTGGCGGTCTCTGTCAGGAACATATCAGAAATCACGAGAAATTCCAGATTTTGCAGAGCCTTTTTGACCTTGGACGGCTGCGGAAAGCTCGCGATAACGTTCTCCCCGGTGATGAATATCCCCTTGACCTTTCCTGATAGCGCTGCCTCCATCATTTCAACCGCTGTCAGACCGGTTTGGCTGGGTATCTGTATCCCCCAGCGTTCCTCGTATTTCTTCCTGTGTTGCGCGTTTTCTATGCTCTTATAACCGGGGAGAAAACCGGGTAAAGTTCCCATATCACAGGCGCCATGAGCGTTGTTTTCACGTTGTAGTGCGAATATTCCCCCGTGCCTCCCTAGGTTACCGGTCAGCATTGCCAGGTTGGCTATGGCAATGACGGCATCGGTGCCGGTAGCATGCTGGGTTATACCGTTCCCATATATTATTGAAGCCTCTTCTGCCCCGGCCAACATTCTGGCTGCTGCCTGTATTTCGTTTCTGGGAATGCCGGTTACGTGTTCTACATAGGCTGGTGTATATTTTTCCAGGCTCTTCGCCCATTGCGTGAAGTTGTCCGTCATGCGTGTGACAAATTCCACGTCGTATTTCTTTTCGTCGATGATTACTTTCGCCATGCCGTTCAGCAGCGCGATATCGGTGCCCACTTTTGGTTGCAGCCAGTAGCGGGCGAATTGTGCTAGGGGCGTCCAGCGGGGGTCGATAACGCATAGCTCTGCCCCCTTGTATCTGGCTGCCCGCTTGATGGCATATGCCACGATCGGAGCCGATATTTCCGGATTGGCGCCGATTACCATAATCGCCTTTGACCTTTCTAAAGCGTCTATCGAACCCGTTGTTCCGGCGTAGCCTATGGATGCCCCGAGTCCAATACGGCTGGCTGAACTGTAAAGTCGACTGCCATTATCAATGTTATTTGTGCCCAGCACTCCCCGGGCAAATTTCTGTAGCAGGTAATTTTCTTCGTTAGTACATTTTGTGGAGCCAAAGACAGCTAGGGCATCGGCGCCGTGCTCCTTCTTTATTCTCCGGATTTCATTCGCTATAAGGGACAGAGCTTCTTCCCAGCTTGCTTCTTGTAGCTCTCCATTTACTTTAATTAAAGGTGTCTTTAACCTCTCCGGGCTGTGAATAAAATCGTAGCCGTAACTGCCGCGGACGCAGAGAGTCCCCCGGTTGATTGGACTATCGGGGGCTGGTTGGGCGTGGACTACCTTACCATCCTTGATGCCCAGAGAAATAGAACATCCGCAGCCGCAGTAAGGGCATATTGTCGTTACAACATTTGTGGCTGTGCCGGTGTAGGCGCTTTCCTTTTCCATGATCGCGCCGGTAGGGCAGATGGCTACACAAGCTCCGCAGAAAGTGCACTCGGCTTTCTCCAGCGGCACATCATTCAATGTCGCCGGCTTTGCCTGGGTACCCCGGTTTATATAATCGATAGCCCCCTCCACCACCAGCTCTTGGTCGGCCCGGATACATTTTCCGCATAGGATGCACTTTGAAAGGTCCCGTTCTATGAACGGATTAACTTCTTCGATAATGTCTAACTGGGGTATTTTCTGGTATTCTATCAGCCCTATACCCATCTCCGTTGCTAGTTTACGTAGCTGGCAGCGATTGCCCTTGTTGCAGACCATACAGGTGTCCGGATGGCTTGCCAGCATGAGCTTGAGTATCTTTTTGCGATGTTCCAGTACTTTCACCGAATTCGTATTGATAGTCATCCCTGCGCTTATTGGGGCGACACATGAAGCCAGCAATGCTCCGGAGCGTTCGTCTTCCACTAGGCATAGCCGGCAGGCGCCGGTTGAAGCAAGGTTAGGATCGTGACAGAGAGTAGGGATGTAAACTCCTGACTCGCGCGCTAGATCGAGAATCGTTGTCCCCGGATTACCGCTGACCTCCACGCCGTTCAGAACGATGGTAATCGATTCCACTTGGGCTTACCTCTGCTCCTCGATATGCGGTTGGAGTGATTCTATCCATGACTGGTCGCCCCGCGCCACGGAACGTATGCCGGTAAGCAACCGGGAACTGGCAGCGGCTTTAGGTATAAAACCCACCGCACCTACTTTTTTACTGGCCAGAACGTTTTCTTCCTCATCGTATTGTGTCAGCATTAAAACCTTGGCGGTCTTGCATCTCTGGCATATCTCCTTGGCGGCGTCCAGCCCGTTCATTATCGGCATAACGATGTCCATGACCACCACATCTGGTATCAGTTCTATCGTTTTTTCCAGTGCTTCTTTTCCGTTTATCGCCTCACCGATTACCTGCATATCCCTTTGCAGTGCCAGCACCGACCTTATCCCGTCTCTGACCACGGCATGGTCGTCCGCTATCAACACCCTTATTTTCTTGGTCGTCCTGTCCAGCAAAGCCTGAATACGCGGTATCAGCGATTCGGGTTTTACGGGCTTGGCGAGAAAATCTTCGGCGTCCATCTGCATGCCTTCATCCATGCGCCACCCCTTGAGCAGTTGCTTTTCGGGCGGGGCATTGATAACCATTATAGGCAGATTGCCGAATCCCAACGTCTGTTTCATCCACTTGTGGAATAAAAATGCATCTCCGCGGGGCATGATTGTGCCTAGGATAATAATCCCCGGCTCGTGAGCGCGCACCATGCGCTCTGCTTCTTCACGGTCGTAGGCGGAGGCAACGATAAAATTTTCCTTTTCGAGGATTTGTTTCAAAACTTCGACAAAATCGCTTTCATCATCAACAATCAGGACCGTATGTTTCTTTTCCATTTTCAGCCCCCTTTCCACCTTAAACCCCTATAAAGCCAATATAGGACAGATGCAAAAGAAGATAAACAGGGGATTCACCCCAAAGATACGCGGGAAAAACCCCTGTATTTCATGGGATGAAAGAACAGATGAAAATATACGGCAAGTACTGCGGATTTTATAATGAGACCGGGCCGGATTCCTTCAGATACTTAGACGGTAATTATGCCCTTGCGAATGGCGTATTTAACCAGGTCCACCCTGTTATGCACGCCCAGTTTAGCCATGAGATTGGTCTTGTGCCCCTCCGCTGTCTTCCGGGTAATTACCAGCATTTCCGCTATTTCTTGCGTGCTATGCCCCTCCGCTAAAAGCTTGAAAACCTCACGTTCCCGCTCCGTTAATTGGTTGTATGGGTCCTGACTGGGGTTTTTACCCGCCATATTCTGGTAATTATCCACCAGTAACTTGGTAACCGATGGTGACAGGTATGAGTCACCACGGTGAACCGAACGTATCCCCGCTGTCAGTTCAGAAGAAGCGGCGGCTTTACTGATAAATCCCAGTGCCCCGGACTCGATAACCGGGAAGAAATATTCTTTATCGTCGTATTGTGTCAGTACCAGCACCTTGGTCTTGGGGAACTCTTTATTTATTCGCCGGGTGGCTTCTAGACCTCCCATCATCGGCATGGCTATATCCATCAGGACTACATCCGGGTTCAGCTCTCGGACCTTGTTGACGGCTTCGTTTCCATTAGTCGCTTCGCCCACCACCTCGATATCCCCCGCCAGTGCCAGCAGCGCGCAAATGCCGTCCCGTACTATCGTGTGGTCATCTACTACCAGTACTCTTATTTTCTGCATATCCTATTTCCTGTCCAATGGGTATTTTTGCCCAGACTGTTGTCCCCTTGCCGATTTCCGACTCTATCCCGCTGGTGCCTCCGAGAGAACCTATCCTCTCTCTCATACTGAATAAACCGCGGCCCCGCCCGCTTACCTCGATATCGGTAATCTCCGAAACATCGAATCCCTGCCCGTCATCGATGACATACATCGAAAACTCTTCAGATTTATATTCCAGTATAATATTAGCATTTTTACACTTGGAATGCTGGGCTATATTGCCGATAGCTCCCTGGATAAAACGGAAAAAGGCTGCTTCAACATCCGGTGGAAATCTCATCACTGTTCCTTTTGTCTCGATGGATACGTGTGTCCCCAGCGGCTGTAGCCTTATCTCTGCATGCTGCCGGACAGCCGGCACCAGTCCCAGCGTGTCCAGTAATGCCGGATGTAGGTTGGAAATCAGCCTGCTTACTTCTTTATGCACCTGAACCGTTAATGACTGCACTTTCTTCAGCCCGGTGACAAGTTCTTTATCTTGGTCGCCTGATATCTGCGACTTTTCTATCAGTGCCTCTAGCTGCAGGGCCATCCCGGAAAGCGATTGGCTTGTTTCATCATGCAGTTCTCTGGCGATTCTCCGTCGTTCGTCTTCTTCGGCAACTAGGTTCTGGCGCGCGAGTCGACGCATCCTTTCGCGGGCTTTTCTCAGTCGGTCGTACAGCCGGGCATGCTCGATGGCTATTCCCAGCTGGTCGCCGATGGCGTACAGCAGATGCATATCGTTTGTGGTAAAGTGCCGCGGAACACGACTCGCCACGTTCAACACGCCCAGTACCACATCTCTGGCTCGAAGTGGAACGCAGATGAACGCTTTCAGACCTTCAGCCGCCACCAGCTCACGATGTGCTACGCGCGGGTCTGAAGCAATATCCTCGAGTAATACCGCCTTGCCGCTTTGCGCCACGCTACCGTTAATACCTTCCCCAAGGCTTAATCGTATATTATCGACAAATTCTTTGCTCAAACCCCGGTAAACTTGCCGCGTCAGGTTCTGTGTTTGCTCGTCGATAAGCAGTATTTCTCCAATGTTTCCATTCATGATATTCAGGGCGCTGTCTAGCCCCACGCCGAGGATGGCATCCAGGTCCCATAAACCGCTAAGCGCTGCTGAAATCCTGCTTAGCACCAGTACCTCGGAAGGTTGTTCCTCTTTTTCCTTCGTTGCTTTGGGGCGTTTGTTACTCTTTCCGACCATTTTCACATACCAGTAATATTTTACCTGTTTTCGCCTACATTATAAGTATAGAATAGACTATATGAAATACCGGCACTTGTCAAACATCATTTAACGAATAACTAAAAAAAATATCAAAAAGCCAATATATTATCGAAATAAATGTTGACAAAAGGCATGCCAAGTGCTATATAATAGGTCACTAGTCATTGATATATAACATCACCAAGTTCATTCAGGAGCTGTAACCAATAATTCCATGAAACAATTGTAACAACAAAAAAATCTCTGTAAAGGGTTAATTATGATACTCTCAAAGAGAAAAAATAAAATATCGTATCTTAATGGTACGTGTTTTAACAGAAACTTGCCGATAGGATGATATCTTGAAGCCTTGCATTAATTGCAGGGCTTTAAATTTTATTAAAATTATTTTTAAAGGAGGAATCCGGATGGCAGAAACAATAAAGTATTCTCTAAGCTTCCAGGTGGTTGGCGGGACGACGATTCCAATCACCGGCGAAATTTACCCCGAGGCGTATGAAAAAATCAAGATAGATGTTCCGAATGCAACCGAAGATTTAAGTGTCAACCTGCAGCCTGACGGCACCAATATGGGTGAATTTTTACTTATTAAATCATCTACCTATGGCTCGGAATTAACTTATAAAGTCAATGATACTACTGCCACTGAAATAATCCTGGATGGCCCTCATGCCTTCATCGGAAAAGGGGCTGTAGGTATCTTGGACTCATCACCGGAGACATTGATTTTCTCCAACAACATCGGCAAGGATGTCACAGTGGAAATACTTCTCGGCAGAGATGCTACAGCCTGATGAATAAGTAAATAATTTATTTAAAGGAGGTCGAAAAATGCCTATCACACCTACTTACCCTGGAGTCTATATTGAAGAACTCCCCAGTGGCGTGCGGACGATTATTGGAGTGGCTACTTCCATCACTGCTTTTATTGGAAGAGCCTTGAGAGGGTCGTGCAATGAACCTACTCGCGTTCAGAGTTATGCCGATTTTGAAAGGACTTTTGGCGGGCTCTGGGTAGAAAGCACGATGAGCTATACCGTTCAACAGTATTTTGAGAACGGTGGCACTGATGCTATTATCGTACGTGTCGTTCATTCGGGAGATGCTACGGCTACTGATAACGCCGTAAAAGCAACCGTGACTGCCAACGAATTGAACCTGGAAGCTGCCAGTGAAGGAGATTGGGGAAACGACCTGCGTGTTCGGTTGGATGATGATACCCGCGACCTCGAGACAGGTGAGTCGGCAGGCAGTCTTTTTAACCTTACCGTCAAAGATAACGGCACCGGTGAAATAGAGAGTTTCCGCAATGTATCTACTGATGCGTCACACAAACGCTATGTCAAGCAGGTATTGGAACTTGAATCCGCGCTTGTCCGTGTTACAGGTAGTGTTCCCACCACGGTTACCCCTCATGCTAGTGTATCTGCAGGTGCAGATCCTTTCGCGGATGCCTTGTCTGGTACAGCCTATGACATCTCCAATGACGATGGCGATGATGGGGATGATATAGATGATACCGATATCCTTGGCGTGGAGAGTTCTAAGACCGGCCTTTATGCTCTTGAAAATACCGACTTGTTTAATCTCTTGTGCATTCCCCCGCTGACTCGGGAGGATGATATTCTTACTGCAACGTATGTCACAGCATTAGCCTATTGCAAAAAGCGGCGGGCAGTGTTGATTGTGGACTCGCCTGCGAATTGGGATGAGGTTTCCGACATAGAGGACACTACATCGGGAGTCGACAGTCTGGGTTTGAGAGACGAAAATTCCGTAATCTACTTCCCGCGCATCAAAGTGCCGGATAAACTAAAAGAGTTCCGTATGGAAACGTTCGTACCCTGCGGTGCGGTAGCCGGAATCATGGCTCGCACCGATGCCCAGCGTGGTGTCTGGAAAGCCCCGGCTGGTCTGGATGCAAAACTGGTCGGCGTGCAGAAGTTGACCGTCAAGCTCACCGATGGAGACAACGGCCGGTTGAATCCGCTGGGCGTCAACTGCCTTCGTTCCTTCCCGGTATACGGCAATATCGTATGGGGAGCACGTACGCTGGAAGGCGCGGATAAAATCGCCTCCGAGTGGAAATACTTACCGGTACGGCGGACTGCTCTCTTTATCGAAGAGAGCCTTTACCGTGGCACTCAGTGGGTCGTCTTCGAGCCTAATGATGAGCCTCTGTGGGCGCAGATTCGCCTCAACGTCGGAGCGTTCATGCATGACCTTTTCGCCAAGGGAGCTTTCCAGGGAACGTCTCCTAAAGAGGCCTACTTCGTCAAGTGCGATAAGGACACAACCACCCAGAACGATATCGATAAAGGAGTCGTTAATATTTTAGTGGGTTTTGCTCCACTCAAACCGGCTGAATTCGTGATAATCAAAATACAACAGATAGCCGGAAATATCGAGACTTAGAAGGAGTATGAAAATGGCAGAATTCAGCGTAAACGCAGAACGTTTCGATCCTTATAAGAACTTCAAATTCCGTGTCAAGTGGGACGGTAAGTATGTTGCTGGTATAAGTAAGGTTACCAACCTGAAGAAAACTACCGACCCTGTCGAACATCGCAGTGGCGGCGACCCCAGCACGGTACGCAAATCGCCCGGGCAGACCAAGTACGATGCTATTACCCTGGAGCGTGGTGTCTCGCATGATACCGAATTCGAGATATGGGCGAACAAGGTCTGGAACTACGGTTCGGGTCTCGGAAGCGAGGTCTCGTTAAGTGACTTCCGCAAGAACCTGACCATAGAAGTCTATAATGAGGCCGGCCAGGTAGCGTTGGCTTATAATGTTTATCGTTGCTGGGTCTCTGAATACCAGGCGGTGCCTGATTTGGATGCTAGCGGCAAAGCTATAGCTATCCAGAGCATTAAGTTAGAAAATGAGGGCTGGGAACGCGATTACAGCGTAACGGAACCCACCGAACCAAGCTTTACAGAACCGTCCTAGCAGGGTATAGCCTATGCGCACACTATTGGCAACCGAACTCCCTGATATCTGGGAGCGGGGTGAGCGCCAGCATCCGTTAGATAGGGCTATAACATTGCTGGCAACCGCTTGCCCCGAAAAAGAGCGTGATGAACTTGTGCATTTGAGCATTGGTCAGCGCGATGCTCTGCTTTTTGCATTGCGGGAAATGACCTTCGGCCGGGAGATGCAGGCATATACCGAATGCCCGGCGTGCGGCGCCCAACTTGAGTTCAAGTTAAATATTGAAGAACTGTTACGCGGCTATCGCACCTTGGACGGAAACGGAAAAATAACCAGATTGAATAGTTACAACATCAGGTTCCGGTTGCCTGACAGCGCAGATATAGCGGCTTGTATCAACTCCGGTTCAATCGATACTGATAAGGAACTGTTGAAGAGGTGCGTTTTAAAGATAACGCATAATAAAAAAATAGTTGCTTTTGATGATATACCGGAAGCAACACTCTCGACTCTGATTGCACGGATGGCGGAAGCGGACTCGCTTTCCGATATACAGATTGCTCTAAGTTGCATCGAATGCAATCACAAGTGGACGATGACGCTGGATATACTGAGTTTTTTATGGGAGGAATTAGGCAATCAGGTTATGCAAATATTGTACCAGGTGCATGTTCTCTCTCGCGCATACGGATGGTTTGAAGCCGATATCCTTGCCATGAGCTCCTGGCGGCGACAATATTATATGAATATGGTGACTTAATGGCTGATTTTCTTACAAGACTGGTTCAGCGCACAAGTGGACGGGCTCCGGTGATTAAACCGTTGGTTAGGTCGAGCTACGGCTCTTCTCTGCAAGTTCATGAAACTGTAGATGAATTTAAGGAAACGGTTAGTTTTGATGAAATCGGTACGCCTGCTTCTTCTGATACCCCGCGTCCGGTCAGTAATACTGTATTAACGGCAGGTAGGGAAAACACCGAATCTGTACGACCATTAGCACGTTCTGAAAATGACAATCAGCTTGTAGAACCGCCTATCACTTCTCCGGTATCCCGACAGCCCTCCGGGAGAGATGCTATTCGAAATTCTAAACAGGTTTCCGCCGAAAGTAAAACTGCCCC